>WNFT01000779.1_pt1 | contig 46512 bp, 44 predicted proteins | sample 5400191 | NCBI WGS metagenome assembly WNFT01 (sample SAMN13153359, study PRJNA577476) | soil metagenome | isolation source: 80 cm saprolite under Madrone tree | place: USA:California | collected 2016-06-14 | reverse complement strand
GCAGAACAGTACATTGTGGCCTATTCGGCCGGGAACCTCTTTGCGGGATCGCCGCGCGGCGACAGCATATGGCTCTTCTCCTTAAAGGGAACAGTGGAACAAGCCACAGCGCCATGATCCTCGTGGCATGGAGGTGGGTCAGTTTGAAGGTACCAACCAGAAGAAACCACAAGAAGCATGACGAGGCAGAGCCCCAACCAAATTGAGATGAGCCTCAGGTGAGCGTGTTCCCCTCCTGTGATAGGAGGGGTGGACGGGCCATCAAGAAAATCCCGCGAAGCCACCTTTGAAGGCGCGGCCGGGGTGGTCAGTTCGGCGACACAGTTCGTGTGAGTGACCACCCCGTCTGCGCCGCTTCGGAATGGGATCTTTTTCTTGATGGCGCAGCCACCCCTCCTGTTCCAGGAGCGGAATGCCCCTGGCCTCACGATCTTCGCTCACCCGAGAAAATGTTGTGCTTCTTGTGCCTTTTGTGGTTACTTCCCCGTTTGCGTTCGCTCTCCGGAACCAGGGCCGCTCGCGCCGCCGCAGGTAGCCCGGCATCGTCGGTTTCTTTGCCAGAATGCGCTCGGCCCAGTCGCGCGCTTCGGCGTTGCGTTTTTGCGCGGCGAGGAACTCCGCATAATTGTAGTAGGTCTCGGACAGAGTGGATTTCTCGGTGGCTTGCCGAAAGAACGCGTCGGCTTTTTCCGCCTCACCCGTATTCGCATAGGCGTGGGCCAGCAATCCGGCGGCGCGATGGAAGTCGTATTTGGCATCGCCAGACACGACATGCTCCAGGTCCGGCACGGCCGCCGCAAAGTCACGCAACTGAATCTCGGCAATGCCCCGGCGGTAAAACGCGTCCGGCGAATGCCCTCGAGACGAGATCGCCCTGTCATAGCAAGCGCGCGCACGCGCGAATTGCCCATCGTCCAGATACAGGTCGCCCAGGTCTTCGTAGTTTCCCACGGACGGATTGTCCAGTACGATTGCCTCGAGTTGACGAATCCTCTTGCGCCTCGGAAAAGCCTCGAAAGACCCGCGAAGCAGAGTGAAGTCGGGAATGACCTCAATGACGATATAAATAAGCGCGCCCAGGGGACCAAAAAAGAGGATGATCCACAACCAATAAGTGTCCGGCCGCCGCCGGATGAAGTGCACCAGCGCCAGTCCTTGCAAAATGAAACCCCATGGATAGAGCAGGTAAACGAGTGATCCCATGTCGTGATGGTGGGACTATTATATTCGGGGTATGAGCCGGACATCACTGCCTGGGCCGAAAATCAAATCGAGCCTCATCTTCGCCTTGAGGCGAATCCATGACCCGCTGCGCTTCTTCACAAAAATGGCTCAAAAGTATGGTGACCTGGTTCATCTCAAAGCCGGAGCGCCGGACGTCTTTCTCCTGAATGACCCTGCTCAAATCAAGCGAGTCCTGGTCACGGACCATCACAATTTCACCAAGGGACAGGGGCTGCAGAGGGCTAAGAGACTGCTCGGGAACAGCCTGCTCACTACCGAAGGCGAACTGCATCGCAAACAACGCCGGCTGGTGCAGCCGGCGTTTCATCACGGACGGATTGCCGGATATGCTTCCACGATGGTGGACTATGCCGGCCGAATGAGCGGGCGCTGGCAGCATGCTTCGACCCTGGATATGTCCGAAGAGATGATGCGTCTCACGCTGGCCATCGTCGCGAAGACGTTATTTGACGCAGACGTCGAGTCGGAAGCTGCTGGCGTGGGTCGAGCGCTGACCGCAACCATGAAGGTGTTTCCGCGATATGTAATCCCATATGCGCATTTGCTCGAGAAGCTTCCATTGCCAAGCAACCGCCGCTATCGGGAGGCAAAGGATTATCTGGATGCCACAGTCTACAAATTAATCGAGGATCGCCGGAGAACCGGATCGGACAAGGGTGATCTTCTGTCGATGCTGCTCCTGGCGCAGGACGAGGAAGAAGCCGGCCGGACAATGACCGATACGGAAGTCAGGGACGAGGCCATGACGCTCTTTCTCGCCGGGCACGAAACGACCTCGAACGCGTTGACCTGGGCGTGGTACCTGCTGGCCAACAATCCCGATGCAGAAAAACGTCTTCGTGCCGAAGTAAATTCTGTTCTTGGCCCGAGATGTGCAACCATTGAAGATGTCCCGCGGCTGACGTACACCACGAAGGTATTTGCCGAATCCATGCGGCTTTTTCCTCCCGTCTGGATTCTTGGTCGTCGTGCGATTGAGGATTACACAATTGATGGTCATACTATTCCGCGCGACTCACTGATTTTGATGAGCCAGTGGGTCATGCATCGTGATCGGCGATATTTCCCGGAACCCCTGTCCTTCGATCCCAACCGCTGGACCGACGAAGCCAAAGACAGGCGCCCGAAGTTTTCTTACTTTCCTTTCGGCGGCGGCCCGAGAGTTTGTATCGGAGAGAGTTTCGCCTGGACCGAGGGTGTGCTCCTTCTGGCCACGATCGCTCAACGATGGAAGTTGCGCCTTCAGCCCGGCTACCCGGTGCGACCTCAGGCCCTCGTCACCCTGCGTCCGAGACATGGCGTGAAGATGATTGCGGAGAGACTCTAACTATGACAGAACCAACAAAAGAAGAACTGCTGGCTCGCATCGCCGAGCTGGAAAAGCAGGCCGGCTCAAAGAGAAGCGGCAGAATGGAATTCAAAGTAAGCGAAAAGGGCGGAGTCAGCGTCTACGGACTCGGCCGTTTTCCTGTAACGCTCTATTACGAACAGTGGACGCGCCTGCTCGATGCGTCCGATGCGCTCCGAACCTTTCTTGAAGAAAACAAGGCAAAGCTGAAACTGAAAGCCACTGAGTAGTCCAGCCGCCGAGCGGCAGTGAGTGAGAGGAGTGATCCGCTCAAAGAGAGGAGCGACTCACTCCAACCGACGAGTGACTCGCTCCAAGAGAGCAGCGACTCGGTCCAAGAGACGAGCGACTCGCTCCAGGAGACGAGACCGAAGCAAAAAGTGTCGCTTGGGGCGCTCGGTCATCAGCGTTAAGTCAATGTGAGCGCTTCCCCCGTCTGAATCGCCAATCGCATCGTACCCGCCGACGACTGTCCGGCCAGGCTGCTCATCCGGATGAATTGAGTCGCACAAGAAACCAACACTAGTGGATGAGCGTGATCACGATAATTGATAGCGAGTCGATCGAGATGATTGATGGAAGAGGCCCGAACGTGTGCGTTGCAATTTTCACGATCGGAGTGCAATCGCGATTTCAGGGTTCGTTCCATCCAGGGCGTGTAAACGGAAAGCAAGGATAGGGATACGGATTTGCGTAGGCACAGTGGAATGTATCCCGGTTGGGACGTCAAAAAGGAGCGCCCGGCAAAGAACGCCGGGCGGGCGTCGCGTTGATTTTCCGAGGGGCTTCAGCTCAGACCTCTATAGCGCTGGCGCTCAAAGCCAAGAATGAAAATGTTGGCACGATTTAAGGAATGCGCTTATTTTCAACGAAGCCGGGAGTAAGGGTCGGTCTGTTTCCTGGTGGACAATCCCCGCAGCTCAGACTGACTAGCCAACACGAACGGGAAAGCCAATTGTTCCAACCGGAGCGTTCCTCCTCCGGGTAAAGGACGCGTTACAGAATCGGAAGCGATACCGAATCATTTAAGGCGTTGGCCTCCTGGCAAAAGGAGGCTCCATGCGCGTATATCACAACGTATGTTGTGGAATCGATGTCCACAAAAAGAGTGTAACGGCTTGCTTGATGTGGGGACCGGCGGATCGTGAACCCCAGTATGAGATCCGCCGATTCGGCACGATGACTCGAGATTTGCAAAGGTTGGCCGAATGGCTGGAGCAGGCCGGTTGTGAAGTCGCGACGATGGAGAGCACCGGCTCATATTGGAAGCCGGTATGGAACGTCCTTGAAGGGCGGCGGATGAAACTGATCCTGGCAAATGCGAAACACGTGCGGGCATTGCCGGGAGAGAAGACGGATCGCAAAGACGGTAAGCGTCTGGCCGAGTTGACGCGCCATGGTCAGATTCGTCCCAGCTTTGTTCCACCGCAGGCCATCTTGGAGCTTCGGGATCTGACACGCTATCGCAGCAAACTGTTAGCTGCAGGTGGCGATGAACGCCGACGTATTCAAAAGGTTCTCGAGACGGCCAACATTAAATTGGGTTCGGTTTTATCGGACGTGTTTGGCGTTTCTGGCCAGCGGATGTTGCAAGCTTTGGTCGACCAGGACGCCGTGGATACGCAGAAAGTGGCGCAACTGGCACATTGGAGTCTGAAACCAAAGATGGATGCTCTTCAGCAGGCGTTAGAGGGAAAGCTGACGCCCCACCACCGTTTTCTGATCGAATTATCTCTGAACCACATGCGCGCTGTTGAAGCACAAGTGTTGCGGTTGGATGAGGAAATCCAGCGCCGGTTGAAAGCTTACCAGGAAGAATACGCATTATTGCAGACCATCCCTGGGATCAAAGAAGCAGGAGCCGCACGGATCCTATCGGAGATTGGAGCGGATATGTCGGCTTTCGCCGACGGAGATCATCTGTCTTCCTGGGGAGGAGTCTGTCCCGGCAACAATGAAAGCGCCGGCAAAAAGTTCCAGAGCAAGATTCGCAAAGGCAACCAGCATCTATTATCGGCATTGACCGAATGCTCCTGGGCCGCGACGCACAAAAAGGATTGTCACTTCAGGAGGAAATACTACCGACTAAAAGCGCGTCGCGGTTCCCAACGAGCTATTGTCGCAGTCAGTCACGCGATGCTGAAGTGCATCTTTATTGTTTTGAGTCAGCGGCGAGCCTACGAGGAACCCAAACCGGCTTCACTAACCGATCCACAGAAGCGCCGCAAAGTATCGTCTCTGTGCCGTCAATTACGTGAGCTTGGTTACCAAGTGGAACTAAAAAGCAAAGAGCTGAACGGCTAATCATCGGCATTTTCGTTACAGAAACCGATCCGGCTGGGGTTGGAGTAATGAAAACGAGCGCGGTAATTGATGAAGAGAGCGATTCCTTGATCAAGATAAATTATGGCGCCGCTGTTATCTGTATTCGGCTGAGTTGTTTAAGAATTTCGTGATTAAATTTTAATCGTGCTTTCTGAGGGAATCTGAATCGTCCCTCAATTATCTTGCTCATCGTTACGGGAGAAGCAGATAGGACCGGAACCATCCGCAACCATCACTTATCTTGATCAAGGAACCCGCCCTCTTTCCATCAATTATTGTGCTCACTCTCAAACGCATCAATAGGACGATCTCCTTACGACTCTTAGTTCGTATTTGTTTCGTCTGGCAGGTTCGAGCCGAGGATGACAACAGCCTGGGGCATCGGCAGCAGACCTGTCGCGTTCCAGAAGTTGAACATGAATAACGCGATCAAATCCGCATGCCTGGCGTTGTCCGGATCGTTTTCGGCGTAGCGTTTCTTAACGACGTCATGGCAGACCTTGAACAGCGACTTCTGAAGTTTCGCTATGCTCTTGCCGGGTTTGATTTTCACGTCCACCGCTCCATTGCTGAATTCGTCCCAGAACTCGGGATCGGTGATCAGCCGGCGCGGTTCTTTGCGCGCGAGTCCGGCGCGTTCTGCGACGCGGCAGAGCGTGTAATACATCGTCCGGTTCAAATTCGCGAAGAACGGTGCAACCTCCTGCCGGCGGCCTTCCTGTTGATTTCCGAGGGCGTTTTGTGCGGCGCGGACCGTAATATCGACCAGGAAATTGCCGTCAATCGGGGGTCTGCCGAGGTGGAGGTGCAGTTGAGCCTCAAGCGAGATCGCGTCGAGAAGCTGATCGGACAGAAGGACTTCCTCCCCCCGCAATTGAAGCAGCCCTCGCGATAATCCGAATTGAATTCCGGATGGATGCATATCGTGCCCTCCCTATACCAGACTGCACGGCTTTTTTGCAAACTGAGTTTGTGGCGTGTGATTGCAGTTGGCCGCGCCCTTCGTCGAGATAATTGCATTTTGCTCGAGGATGGTCGGTGAGCTGGCGGCTGCCGAAAATAGTTACGGCATCACGGGCATTGCTCCTCAGAGCAGAATCGGAGTGTCGTCCGCCGTCGGACGGACCTGCATCCTGGGCATCTGCTGGTGGACAGACGATTTTGAGAATGCCGTCAACAGGGCGGCGGCGCAGCTGGGCATCGGCGACATCATGATCATCGAACAACACGCGCCAGGGCCGGATAGTGGACTGCCAAAGGATCCGAACTGCAGATTTTTCCGGCTGTGACAAACCGCAGCTGGCTTGAGCCTGCGTTCGTGGCGGTTACACCTGTAGCAGGTGATGAATCTCGTTAGGTATGCGCCACTTGTTCTTCGTCAGGCCGGGTAGAATTCGGCTTTGATAGATTTCTGAAACGTCGGCCGGCGGAATACCAAGGACTTCGAAATGCTCCTTGTTGAAAGCCTGCTTCGCAGAATCGACAGGATTGCCAGTCATGATCCCTTCAAAGAGATGGGCGAAGTACAGAACGGCAACTTCCTTCCGATGCACAACGTCGATAGCCTCAGGCAGCATGAACTCCGGCTCGTTCTGAGACTCGATAATCCGGCACAGACGATCCGGCAGGCCCCAATGGCGTACCAGGTCCGCGCCTATTCTTGCCGTGTCCAGCAACGGCGCAAATCCCGAAATTGCGGGATGCTTCTGCTTGAGCAATAGCGCGACGTTCTTGCCTAGATCGTGGAGCAGGCCGGCTGTCTGCGCCGTCTGCGGATGGACGTCCTTGCTTATGGATGCCACTTCAAAACAAAGAACAGAAATCAGACACGAGTGGAACTGGATCTCGCGGCTCTCCGGCGCCGCCGCCATCGCGTTCTTGATGCTCTCCCCCATGACCAGTTGGTAAATGTTGTTGAACCCGAGAATCATGCAGGCGTGATAAAAGGTTTCGATTTTTTTGTTGAAGGAATACCTCGCAGAGTTCACACACTTCAGAACATTTCCAGCAAGTGCGGGATCGCGCTTGATCGATTCCACGATCTCGTGAATGGACGTGCTGTCCGACATCAATTTCTGTGAAAGCTGGGTCATCTGGCCGGGCAACTTCGGAATCTCTTTTACGAATTGTTGCATGAATTCGGAGGCAACGACTTGCGCGTTCTGCGTTCTCTGCTGGCGCACATAAGCCATCAGTTTGTGATAGCGATCCTCGAGGCTCCCATTCGAACCTGGCGAATTATTCCCGAATCGTTCGGCGGGCCGGCACGCGTTTTTGTAGATCCAGATCTGGAGCTTATCGGGTAGGCAAGTCAGAGTGGCGGGCTTCAATTCGATGACAGTAGAGGATTCCGCCGCCTGCATCCAGAATCGCGTTCCGTCCGGCGCCGTAAGCGGGCCAATGCACTGGCCGGCACTGAAGCTAATCGCATCGCCTTGCGGTGTCTCCCCGCCCCCACGCACTTCAACCTTTCCCTCGGTGACGAGAAAATGAGACTCGCAGCGTTCCGCGGCAGCGAGAATGTGTTCCCCCTGCCTGAAGTGCCTGATTGGAGCCGAGTTGCACAGCGCCACCATGTCGCGCTCGGCAACGCCTTCACAAATTGATGCCATCTTCAAGACCTTCATGCCCGAACGCCCTCTTACGTTACAGAGAAGTATCGGCGGATTCAGGGAACTATTTAGTGTAATTTGGAGCGGCTATTGCCGCCATCTCGTCAGTACTTTACAGCGTGGCCTTGAACGCCTCGCCGGGGATTTGCTGGACCGCGCTCAGAACTGGAAATGAATTTGACCTTGCAACCTTCTATTTCCAGTCTTGGAGTTGATCTCGCCGAACGTACCCGAGTTCATGTTCAGATTGGGATCTCCGGGTATCGGATGGTTGAACAGATTGCGTGCATCCACACGCAGCGTCAGAGTTTTCGACTCCGCAATCTTGATCGTCTTCAGGAGATTCGCGTCGAAGCTCCACATTCCCGGCCCGGTGAGCGGATTCAGTCCGAGCGATCCGAGTTGTCCAGGCGCAGCATTCCGCAAGACAATTTTTCCGCTGGCGTCTGCAAGCGCAGTGAGAGTGCAAAACGATGTGAGCGTTGAGGCCACACTGGCGCACGCCGGATCGGGCACTCTCTGGTATTGCTGTGAAAAGAAATTGCCGAATGCGTCGCCCTGTTTGAGCGGCCAGACGACCTTTCCCTGACGAGGAAACTCTCCGACAATGTCTGGCGTGCCGGCGCCGGTGATGGTTTGCCCGCCTGTGCGGGAGGCGGTTTCCCCGCCCACAAGCGTAGTCAAGCCATAGATTGTTTGCCCGCCAATAACGAGAAGCGGAGCTCCGGATGTGAGGTTCACGATCGTACCGACGTCCCAGCCCTCGATCAGCCGCGCAAACCAGCCCGAGGAGTTGGCGCCGAGCAACCGGCCTGGACCGAAGGGCAGCTGGAACGTTCCATAACTCCGGAAATCATGAGTCCGGTGCGTTGGCTGAAGGGTGTAGTCCGCATTTCGGTTCAAGGTATCCCGGTATGTGCCGTTGAAGGTACCACCGGAGTTCACGCCCCCGCTGACGGCCAGGCTGCGGCTCCAGGTATAGGCCGCCCGGTAGGCGATACCATGTGTGGGGCGAAGGGTGAGCGTGGCTTCCAGCGAGTGATAGTTCGAACTGTCGGAGTTATTGCGGTAGTTGAGCGTGGAAAACTGCGGGTTGGCCACGATGAAGTTCTCCGGAAACAATCCGCTCGAGCGAAGCGTTCCGCCGTTAACGACCTGGCCCGCCGTTTGGACAGTACCGACATTTGTCGTGTTCAGGGCGCGAGCGACACTTGCGAAGTCTCCGTTGGCGATGAAGCTTCGGAATGACGAGTTGCGGCGAAGCGCTTCCGATCCCGACAAGCCCGTACCGACAACACCGCTCCCAAGATTCAGTCCTTTGAACATCTGATCGAACATCGGCGCATCGCCGCCGGCCCGCGTGGTGGACAGAGCCTGGAGTAACCCGTTGTTTCTGAAGTCCGCTTCGTTCAGATTCAGCGAGGAGTGGAGTTTCATGCCGCGGTCGCCGAGATACCGGACGTCCATTGTCAGATTCGAGGTCAGCGCTCGCGTAATTCCCAATGTGAATGTTTCCACATAGGGCGTTGAATAGTCCGGAGCGAAGACCGACAGGACCTGGGATCGGTCCGTGACAGGGAATACCGTTGGAGAAACCGGCGTGAGCGTCAATGGCAACGGAATGGGGATGTTTGAATAATCCCGGTATTCGCCGGTTCCCCTGTCGATGGGTTGATAAACCAATCCCGGCGTGTTTCCAGCGTCCGAGCCAATCCATGAGAGGGTATTGCCAGGTAACTGGTACGCGATCTGGTATCCACCACGCAGAGTGGTTTTGTCTTTACCAAGCCAGCCGGGCGACCAGGCAAACCCTATTGCAGGCGCAAAGTTGTTCTTGTCGCTTGGCCATATTCCCTGGTCCGGATACTCTGTACCTCGCCCGACCAGAACGATTCCGGTCAAGTCACCTTTCTGCGCTGTACCCCCCGACATCCAGTTATTAAAACTTCGGCCCGAATATCCGAACGCAGCATTGTTGCCTCCGACTAAACCCCTCGTCCAGTTCTTACCGGTGCCGCTCTCGAAATACGGGACCTGGAACAAGTCCCACCGCACGCCCAGGTTCAAAGTAAAATTCGGCGTAATCTTCCAGTCGTCCTTCACAAAAAAATTGAATTCATTCTGAATCGACTTCCGGATTTTTCCGTAAGTAAGAGGTGGCTGGTTCGGACCGAAATAGTCCTGGCGATAGTCCAGGTATTGGGTATCCGTTGGTTCGCGCGTTTCAAACTTCTGGCTGATGGTATCGACCGAACCTGCCAGCGTCAGCAGCAGGTTTTGAGCCAACACCTGGTTCGGCGACAGCAGTCCGGCAACCCTGTCGATGCCGGTGACAGGGATAGCTCCAGGGCCGCCAGTAACGATCGGCATCAGGCCTCCTGCGGCCCAACCCCGGCTGAAGGCATGGCGAAATTCAACACCACCTTTGAACGCGTGAGTGCCCCGGGTCCAACTGAGCGTATCGGTAAAACTAGTCAAGGGGGCCGTGTTGCCGAGATCGCTGGCGGTGCAAATCGGCGGGCAGCCGCTGCCCGCGCCGGTAAAGGAGTTGTTGATCACGTGATTGGGAAACAGGACAGGAAGCTGGTTGATCGGAGTCCCATTGATCTTCGTCAGGAAATCGAACGCCTCTTTTGCATATGAGGCGCGTGACTGATAAGCGGGATCCCAGTAGAGAGCTGTGACGCGGCGCCCCCACTTGAATTCGTTCAGCAGGGTGGGCGAAAGCGTCGAGGTCAATTGCGCTGTCATGACTTTCGGAAACTCGCGGATCTCGCCACCCCATCCGGTGGGCCAGGATTGCACGAGGTTGTTGTCGGTGTAATGAGTTTCACGAATGAACGTTCCCGTCAACGTGTGATTCTGGTTGAAATGATGATCGATCTTGATGTTGAACTGCCTGCGCTTGTACGCGTCGGTATTTTCTCCGTTTCCGCCGGCCGGCCCGGCGACCGTGCGGCGAGTCCAACGGTGCACTGCGGTATTCAAGCCATCGACAGACAGAGGGGTGCCGGTCGAGGTAATGCCAACAGTATTCGGACCGTCAAAACCGTTGGCGCGGGGCATTAATCCGATCAATCGGGTCATGAAGCCACTCGGATCCATCCGCGTGCGATACGGATCACCCGGATTCATGAAGTCGCCGAATACGTTGAAGCTTTGCATCGGGCCGGTCGCTCCAGGGATCTGAGTGTAGGGCAGTGGATTGCCTGACTTGTCGACCACGGGCGCAACTCGCGTCGCGCCGGAACCACTGAGTGTCGCATCCGCGTTACCGTTGTTGACTCCCGGAAAGAACCGGAAGATGCCCTGACGTGCGGGGTCGGTCAACACAACGGTGTTGATAACTTCCTTTTGCGATCCGTCCTGCGCATCGAACATGCCGAAGAAAAATGTCTTGTTCTTGATAATGGGTCCGGCAAGGTAAGCAGTGTACTGCGGGCGGTTGTACCACAAGGGTGCCACGCGCTGCCTGTTATTCGACCACGTGTTGGCATCCAGAACGGAATTGCGGACGTTGAACGTGGAGCCTCCGTGGAATTGGTTGGTTCCCGATCGCGTTCGCACTTGAATCTGTGCTGAACCGCGCCCCTCGACGTCTACAGCCGCGACCACAACACGGACTTCGTCGACCATGTCGGGATTGATAAAGGTCGCGGTCTTCAGGCCCTGAACGTGTGTCCCGGTGTTCATGGTCACACCATCCATCGAAATGCCGATGTTCCCCCCTCCGGTTGCGGTGATTCCGGCAAAGGTGGTGTTGGCGTGGCCATCTCCAAAAACGCCGGGCATAATCGTGGTGGCGATATCCATCACATTCCGGCCGACGATCGGCAGATCGGCGACCTGCCTTTGAGGAAGCGCGTTGCCGACGGAAGCGGATAGAGTGGTGAGAAGTTGGTCGGCCGCGATGGAGACCTCGACAGCTTGCGTAACGGCGCCGACTTGCAACGTAAAATTCTGCCGGATCTGTTGCGCCGTACCCAGTGTGATTTGGAATATCTGACCTTGAAAGCCGGGCAGCGATGCAGCAACCCGGTACGGTCCCGGCTGAAGACTGGGGAATTGGTAAGTTCCCGACTCGTTAGTCACCGCCGTCGAAACCACCCCTGTCTCAGTCTGTGTCGCCGTAATTCCAACGCCTGGGATCAGTGCTCCAGTAGCATCGGTTACTGTTCCGCTCAGCGTTGCATTGATCACCTGAGCGAATCCATTCATCGCGAAAAACAGGCACACCACCGCAGCGGCTCTGGCAAACAATCCGTTCATCCGATCACCCCCGTTTATAAAGACGAAGACTTTCGAAAATATCCAATTCGGACGTTTGTTTATTTAATAGATGATTCGTTTAATTAATTCGCCGGTAGTCTGAAGCTGCTATTCAAAAAAGTCAATCTGTTCGTGATATTCTCGGCCGGCTGAAAGGAGATGTGACGATGCTCCCGAGCGAGCGCATTTCGTATTCGGCGATAAAAGACCGGCCGCGGCTCGTGCTGCCAGGCGGTGCTCGCCTGGTGGTGTGGGTAATCGTGAATGTCGAGGAATGGAATCCGCGCGACACCATGCCGCGGACGGTCCTCACGCCGCCGGCCGGTGGTGCGCCGATGCCCGATGTCCCGAATTGGGCATGGCATGAATACGGAAACCGCGTCGGTTTCTGGCGGATGCTCGAAGCGTTGGACCGCTTCCAGATCCGCGCCGCGCTGGCCATCAATGGCAGTGTCATTCAGTCGTACGAGCCGATCGCACGCGCGGCGCTCGAGCGCAAATGGGAATTCATCGGCCATGCATTCGGACAGAAGAACATGCAGAAGGTCCCCGACGAGCGATCCGACATCGCCAAAACGACGGAAGTGATTCGTGCATTCACCGGTCGTCGGCCGCGCGGATGGCTCGGTCCTGGTTTGACTGAGACGTGGGAGACCCCCGATATCCTTGCTGAAGAAGGTTACGAGTACGTTTGCGATTGGGTTTTGGACGACCAGCCGGTGATGCTCAAAACGCGCACCGGCCAGCTCGTTAGCGTCCCGTATACAGTAGAACTCAACGATGTTGCGATGATCGCCATTCAGCATCACAAAGCATCGGAATACAAGGATCGTGCGATCGACCAGTTTGAGCAGTTGTATTCCGATGCACGCGACTCGGCTCGAATCATGGCGCTGGTCTTCCATCCGTATCTCATGGGAGCCCCTCATCGCTTCCGCTACTTCAAAGAAGCGCTGGAGCACATCCAGTCCCGTTCCGGCGTTGTGTTCTGGACCGGGGATCAGATCCTCGAGTGGTATCTTGCTCAGGTCAAAGGCAAATGGGTGGCGAGGTAGCGCCAGCCCCGCCTCAAACCGGCGCGCGCGGTCTCGGCCTCGCGATGTTCTGTGTGCTGCTTGCGTCATACGTCATCAACGCAATGGACCGGCAACTCTTCCCGATGCTCGTTCCGGAAGTGCGCCGTGAGTACAGCTTTTCGCTGGCTGACGTCGGCTTGCTTTCGACGGTCTTCACTTTTGGAATGGCAGTGGCCGGATTGCCGACGGGTTATCTGCTCGCACGTTTCTCGCGTAAGAGCGTTCTGCAGGTCGGAATCGCGCTGTTCTCGGTATGCACGGCTTTGACTGTCCTCGCCTCCGGATTCTCAGACATGCTGATGTACCGGGCAGCGACCGGCATCGGCGAGTCCATGCAATTGACGATTCTTCTGGCCATCGCGGCGAACTATTTCATCAAACATCGCTCGGCCGCTCTCGGTTCAGTCAATTTTTCCTTCGGTATCGGCGCTATCATCAGCCCGATTCTGGGCGGCATGTTGCTGAGTGTTTATCAGAGTTGGCGCGTGCCGCTGCTCATATTCGCGCTGCTCGGTTTCGTGGCGATCGCGGCGATCTCTTTCGCCGTGCGTCCATGGTTCACCGAAAGCTCCAGCGCTGCGAGCCAGCACATGGATCTGGGAGGCGCGTCGAACCTTGTCAACAGGAACACGATTCTCTTGACGTTGATGAGTGTGATCGGCGGCCTCGTGATTTACGGCTATCTCGGAATGTACCCAACATTCCTTCGCGAAGGTCTTCGGTACTCGCCGGCCGCTGCCGGATCGGTCATGAGCCTTTATGGACTCGGAGCCCTGGTGTCGATTGGGGGCGGATGGCTCGGCGACCGCTTCTCGCCGCGCATTGTCCTGACCGCGGCATTCTTCACTTCTGCCGTCCTCGGCTATTTGCTGTTCCATACTTCGGGCGCAATGCTGCCGCAGATGATTCTTTCATTCAGCTGGGGCGTCGTTGTCAGCGGAATCATCTATGTCAACCTCGGCGGCTATCTGGTCAAATCGCTGGGGAGCAGCCTGGCCAGCCGAGGAACAGGAATCTTCGTAACCAGCCTTTATGGATCGGCATCAGTCGCCGGGTATGTGATGGGTTGGATCGCGACCTATGCCGGATGGGCAACCGCGGGAGCGATCCAATTCTCTCTCTTGTGCCTTATCGCCGGCAGCCTCGCACTGGCGCTCCGGCCGGACAAGATGTCGCCGCGAGGGCCAAAGTTGGATTGACAGTGACTCTGAGTGGTAGTATCCATTGCCAGACAGGCACACAATTGGGAGGCGCTCGTCATGCTCTCACTCAAAGTTAATGGGAAGATGTACTCCGTAGACGTGGAGCCAGAGACACCTCTGCTGTGGGTGATCCGGGACACGATTGGTCTGACCGGAACTAAGTACGGGTGTGGAATTGCGCTGTGCGGGTCGTGTACGGTGCACGTAAATGGCAAGGCGGTGCGCTCGTGCGTGCAGCCGGTAAGCCAGGCCGCCGGGAAAGATGTCACGACTATAGAAGGACTCTCGCCAAACGCCCAGCATCCGGTGCAGGTAGCGTGGCGGGGAGGCGATGTGCCAGAGTGCGGGTATTGTCAGCCAGGACAGATCATGGCGGCCGCGGCACTGTTGGCCAAGAACCCTAACCCCACCGACGTGGACATAATCCGCGAGATCACAAATCTCTGCCGCTGTGGGACCTACACGCGGATTCGACAGGCGATTCACCGAGCGGCGCAGCTTGCAGTGAAAGGTTAAGCAGATCATTGGAGGGTCCGATGGCAGTGACCAGGGGAATCGACCGCAGAGAATTCATTGTGACGACGCTGACGGTTGGCGGAGGCTTCGCGCTGGCTCTGGCGTTTCCACCAAATCAAGTGGAGGCGGCCGCCGATACAGCAAAGATTCCGGACAAGCCGTGGGAGTCGCTCGTGGGGAAGGGCGAGACCGAGATCAACCCTTGGCTCGTCGTCGCACCCGACGATACCGTGACCATCCGTGTCGCCCAAAGCGAAATGGGGCAAGCGACATTCACTTCCTGGTCGAAGATGATCTGCGAAGAGCTTGAATGCGACTGGTCCAGGGTGCGCGCGGAATACGCGTCCGTCAATCGCCACCTCCGCGAGAATAAGGTTTACGGACGCATGGCAACGAATGCAAGTGGTGCGGTCCGCATAAGCCGCCAATACTTGCAGCAGGCGGGAGCAAGCGCGCGGGAGCGCCTGATGGCTGCGGCGGCCGAGGTGTGGGCCGTACCGCGCTCGGAGTTGACGGTTAAGGACGGAATCATCACCCACATACCGACGGGCCGAAAGCTCCGCTACGGCCAGGTCGCCGAGAAAGCCGCTGCGATCAAGTTGCCCGAAGAGCCAAAAATCAAGACACCGGACCAGTTCACGCTGATGAACAAGCCCACCCAGTTCCTCGAGACGCCTCTGCGGGTAGATGGCAGCGCCACCTATGGAATGGACGTGCGCCTCCCGGGCATGCTTTATGCCGCGGCCAAGGCGTCGCCGGTCTTCCTTGGGAAGCTAAAGAAGTACGACGCCGCGGGCGTTAAAAATCGCCCGGGTGTGCATTCGGTGGTCGAATTCAGCGGTCCGGATATCGAAGCGGGAGTCGCGGTAGTGGCCGACAGTTACTGGCATGCCAAGACCGCCCTGGATCTCCTCCCGATTGAGTGGGACGCGGGCGCGCACGGCGACGACACTTCGGAAAAGTTTCTCAAAATGGCCCGGGCCGCGCTGAATGAGCCGGGTGCCCAGGTCGTCGTAAAGAAGGGCGACCCTGATGCGGCGCTCAAAGACGCCGCCAAGGTGGTGGAGGCGGTATACGAGTTGCCGTATTTGGATCACGCCTTTATGGAGCCATTGAACTGCACCGCTCATGTGACTGCTGATCGCGTGGACGTTTGGGTGGGCACGCAGAGACCGGAGGAAGCGCTGCTTGATGCGGCGAAATTGACCGGTATCCCCAAGGAGAACGTTTACATCCACAACTGCTTTATCGGCGGTGGATTTGGCCGCCGCAACTACAACGATGACGTGCGGCAGGCAGTTATGATTGCCAAACAGTTAGACCGTCCTGTGAAAGTCGTCTGGAGCCGTGAGGAAACGATACGCCACGGCTACTATCGCCCGATGCGCGTGGCGAGAATCCAGGCTGGCCTGGGGCCTGACGGCATGCCCGTGGCCTGGATCAACCGTGTCGTCGGCATCGACCAAAATCCGCCAGCGGATCCTGCTCAAACCATTAGAGGCTTGCACCAGATTCCCTATGCGATCCCCAACCAGCAGTTCGACTATCACCTGCGACAGACGCACGTTCCCACCGGCGTTTGGACATCGGTGGGCCGATCGCAGAACGAGTTCTACCTGGAAAGCTTCATGGATGAGCTTGCCCATGCGGCCGGGAAGGATCCCTACCACTACCGGCGCGCTCTGATAGATGGCAACCCGGATTTCCCGCGCGCCAAGGCCTGGGTGAAAGTGCTGGATACAGCCGCTGAGAAGTCCGGTTGGGGAAAGAAACTACGCGATGGAACCGGCATGGGAATCGCCATTGGGGATGGCCGGCGGCCGGGGGTCAAAGAGGTCACCATTTGCACGGTGGTCGCCACCGTGTCCGTCAGCAGGAAGGGCGAGGTTCGGGTGGAACGGTTCGATGTAGCGATGGACACCGGGTCCTTCCTGGTGAATCCGCTTGCCGCGGAACGGCAGGTCGAGATGCAAATGGTGATGGGGCTGGCGGCCGTACTTCGTCAGGAAATCACCGTTGAGAAAGGGCGCGTCGTGCAGAGCAATTTTCATGACTATCCCTTGTTGCGGGCGACGGAAATGCCGGAAATAAGAGTCCATTTTGTCCGCGCGACGGACGAACCGATTGTCGGGATCGGCGAAGAAGCTCTTGGGTGGGTTGCCCCGTCTGTTTGCAATGCCATTTTCGCCATCACGGGCAAGCGGATTCGTTCGCTGCCCCTCAAGAATCACAACCTCAGTGCGGGTGCTGCCTAACCGACAAAGCTACAGCGGGCGCGACATTTAGCAACCACAACGCAGGGGGTCTACCGCGGACGTCCCCAGGGATCACTGTGGCGTCTTCTGCCATCGGATCGAATCTTCGCGCGGACTGAGGTTATTTGTAGTTCGACTGACGCAATGTGTCATTGTGGGTTGCCAGGCTTGACGAAAGTCCACTGTTTGAGGGCAGGAATGACGTTGGCCACCGGCGTGCAGATTATTGGGACGCGTGTGCCGAGGACTTACCGACGCATTACACAATATTCGCGAAATCGGCGCCGCGGTACTGATTTCTCAGACGGATTTCGACTGAGTAAGGAGGCTGATCTGCCGTGCGACTGGCAAGAATTCCAGGTGCTGAAGGTTCTATGCAGGAACATGTAGAGCATCTTTCAGAGGATGTGCTTTGGGCTGTAGTCAAAAAAGGCCAGCCTTTGGCTAACGCGTATGTTCAGCATACAAAGGACTGCCGCGATTGCCGTGAGTTCGTATGGGAATTCTCAATGGAAGCCCGTTGTGCGGGCTTCTCTCTACCAGACCTGCTTCCGCAAACAGATCGAACTAGTTCGTACTTGATGACTCCGGCAGGTTCGAGTCGAGGATGACAACAGCCTGGGCCATGGGCAGCAGACCCGTCGCGTTCCAGAAGTTGAACATGAATAACGCGATCAGATCCGCGTGCCTGGCATTGTCCGGATCGTTTTCGGCGTAGCGTTTCTTAACGACGTCATGGCAGACCTTGAACAGCGACTTCTGAAGCTTCGCTATGCTCTTGCCGGGTTTGATTTTCACGTCCACCGCTCCATTGCTGAATTCGGTCCAGACCTCGGGGTCAGTGATCAGCCGGCGCGGTTCTTTGCGCGCGAGTCCGGCGCGTTCTGCGACGCGGCAGAGCGTGTAATACATCGTCCGGTTCAAATGTGCGAAGAACGGTGCAATCTCCTGCCGCCGGCCTTCCTGTTGATTTCCCAGCGCGTTTTGTGCGGCGCGGACGGTAATATCGACCAGGAAATTGCCGTCAATCGGGGGCCTGCCGAGGTGGAGGTGCAGTTGAGCCTCGAGCGAGATCGCCTCGAGAAGCTGATCGGACAGAAGGACTTCCTCCCCACGCAATTGAAGCAGCCCTCGCGACAATCCGAATTGGACTCCTGATGGATGCATATCGTGCTCTCCCTATAGCAGACTGCAAGGCTTTTTTGCAAACTGCGTTTGTGGCGGGGATTGCAGTTGGCCGCGCGCTTCGTCGAGAAGATCGCATTTGCCCCGGGCACCAGCCCGGGGTAGAACGGTTGCGCCGGATTCCCAGCCGTGGAGGGCGAAAGATAATATAAGAAGTCGATGAAATCTTGCGCCCCTTCCGGGGCTGGGATCTCGACGCCGTTTTCACCCACGGGCTTGCGCCCGTGGCCACATTCTTACGCCGCTCCGCGGCTGGACAGCTGCGATATCAAGAGCTTCCATGCGTCTTCAACCGAGGTTGTGAATAGTGTGGCCCAGAGATTATTCCGGCATCAGTTGCTGCAGCTCTTGCGGCTCTTCTCCGAGCCAGGCCGGATTCTTCGCGGTGCCGTCAAAGATGGACGTGGTCTTGAAAGGCTCGAACATCCCGGTAGCAGCGAGTGAAGAGGTTTTGGCGAGCAACGCCTGAAGCTCATGGTCACTCATGGGATGGAAGGTTTCCACGGCTTTGAATGCCTGGTCGAGAATCGTCATGCTGTCGATGCCGGTGATGACGACGGACGTCGGCAAATTCAACGCGTAGTGCAGGCAGTCGATGGGTGCGACCGCATTCGACTTCAGCAAAATGCCATTCGCCATACTTTTCATTCCGAGAATGCCGATGTTCTGGCGGACCAGCTCCGGAACGACGAGCTTCGAAAAGCTCCGGTAATGCGCGTCGAACAGGTTCAAAGGCATTTGAACCGTATCGAACTTGAAGCCGTGCTGAGCGGCGACTTCGAGCATGTATAGATGAACGCGCGGATCCTTGTGACCGGTAAATCCGATGTAGCGAATTTTCCCAGCGTCGCGCGCTTCAACCAGGGCGGCATTGGCGCCTTCTTCGTGAAAGATGCGGTGCGGATCTTCGTATCGGAGAATTTCATGATGCTGGACGAGGTCGATACGATCGACGCCGAAGCGCTGCAACGACTCGTCGAGCTGGCGGGCCGCTTCCTTCTTTGAGCGGCCGTCAATTTTGGTCATGAGAAATGCTTTTTCGCGATATCCGTCGCGGAGCGCTTTTCCCATTCGGATCTCGCTGATCCCTTCGTGGTAGTCCCAGCAGTTGTCGAGAAAGTTGATGCCCCGATCGATTGCCGTGCGCACAATTTGAATGGAGAGCGGCTCATCGACTTGCTGCAGACCGAGATGCCAGCCTCCGAGTCCGATCGCGGAAACTTTTTCGCCGGTGCTTCCGAGTTGTCGATAAATCATGCTTTCAGTCTACGCCTGTTCCGGACGGTGCGATGACCTCACAATTGTAGGTAAAATCTGACGGATGGATGAGTGTATCTTGACCGAATATATCTATACATAATATAGTCTGCTTCCATGCCACGCCAATCGAAGTTCGAACCGGAGTCGTTCCTGCCGTTACCGACGGCTGCGTTCCACATTCTTGTGGCTTTGGCCGATGGAGACCGGCATGGATACGCGATCATGCAAGATGTCGCGGTCGGAACCGGTGGCCGCCTCAAGCTGAATCCAGGGACTCTATATACAACCATCCGGCGTCTACTCGATCAGGGACTCCTTGCTGAACTCGACGAGCGCCCGGATACGGAAGACGACGAGCGCCGCCGATATTACCGTTTGACAGAAATGGGCCGGCAAGTTGCAAAGGCAGAGGCGGCGCGGCTGCAGCAAGCCCTCGCTTTCGCGCGCGAGGCCGGACTCGCTCCAAAGACTTCAATATGTTGTTGAGCGAAATTCGATACACCCTGCGCGGTTTACGAAAAACGCCCGCGTTCGCGGCGGCCGTTATCACGACAATGGCGTTAGGTATCGGCGCGACGACGGCAATTTACAGTCTGGTGTATGCGGTTGTGCGGATGACGGACCGTCGCGAGGAACCAGAACTGGCGTACTACTTCAGGCCATTCTTTCTATCAACCCTCACCCTGGTAGTTCGAACGACAACGGACCCTGCAAATTTCGTCGGCGCCATACGAGAGGCCGTCAAGCGAATCGATCCGGCACAACCACTATCCAGTATTCGAACGATGGATGCAGTTCTGGATGCGAATGCGGAAAAATCCCGGCTTCAAACAACTCTCTTAACGGCGTTCGCCTGCCTCGCTCTATTGTTAGGAGCCGTGGGCATTGCCGGCGTTGTCGCATACAGTGTGGAACGCCGCGCTCCCGATCTTGCCGTGCGCCTGGCTCTCGGCGCCACGCCCGCCGCGGCCATACGGAACGCCGCGGGCGGCGGAGTGACTGCGTCTTTGATTGGCTTGGTGTTGGGACTGTTGGGAGCGTGGGGCCTCAGCCGATCCTTTTCCGGTGTTCTCTACAAAGTGCAGCCGGATGATCCCGCCACCTTCGCAGGCGTTGGCCTCGCCTTACTGGCAGTTGCAATCGTAGCCTGCTGGCTTCCCGCGCGCGCCGCGGCCCGTATCGATCCGGCTGCCGCACTTAAACGAGAGTGATTTTTCCGCGACAGGAATACCATCTGAACCCATGAAGGGGTACCACCGAGAAGGACTCGTCATCGTCACGTTTGGGTTGTTGGCCGGACTGGGAACTTTCCCTCTCGCGTTTCACGCCACCGACGCGATCCCAGCTGGAGGGGATTCGTGGCAGAACTACTGGAATCTCTGGTGGGTGAAGAAGGCGTTACTTGACCAGCACGTCAACCCGTACTTTACGCCTGATATCTATTTCCCCTACGGTGCGTCACTGCATTTCCATACGCTGAATCTGGCGCCGGCTGTGATTGCGCTGCCGGCCGCCGTTACTCTAGGTATTCCTGCCGCTTTTAACTTTCTCGTATTTCTTTCGTTCGTCCTGAGCGGTTATGGAGCATATCGCTTCGCGCTCTATGTACTGGAACAGGTGAACCACGAAGGCGACGTCGACGCAGATGCCATCCGTTTGGCCGCGTTCATTGCTGCTGTTGCTTTTGTATTCAGCAGCTACCGGTATGTTCATTTGTTTAGTCACCTGGATCTTCTGTCAACCCAATGGTTGCCGCTGTACGCCTTGTTTCTGCTCAAGGTAAAAGACGAAGCTGGCTGGCGCAATATCGCGATTGCCTCGATATTCCTGGCCGCCGCTATGCTGACAGCCGCCTATTACATGTTTTTCCTGCTTGTCTTCACCGCTCTCGTCGTTGCGGATTTGGTTCTAAGGCGTCGGCGAAATGCATTGCCGCAGTTGTTAAGGATTAGTGGCGTGTTGGCGGCGTTCGTCATCATCACATCACCAGTACTCATCCCGATGTTGGTCCACGGGCGCACTGAAGGCAGGACGCAAAATCCGGCTTATGACATCGATCGATTTTCGACGGATGCTCTGGCGTTTGTTGTGCCTTCGCCGCTGCATTCGATATGGGGACCTGTGGTCACGCCTATCTATCGCTTTTTGATGAGGCCCGGCAGCAACATCGAGATTGTCGCCTTCCTGGGATTCGTTCCGTTGGCACTCAGCCTTTTAGGGATCAAGCGATACGCGACGATGCGCAAATTGTGGTTGCCTCTCGCAATCGTATTTGCTGCCCTGGCGCTGGGACCGGTTTTGCATATTGCCGGCCGCGTAATCTTGCCCGAGATTTCATTCCTGACGCCCTACAGCCTGCTGACGCTGCTGCCCTACGGGGATATCCCTCGCGTTCCAGCGCGCTATGTCGTGATGACAATATTGTGCCTGGCTGTGATGGCAGGCGCAGGCGTCTGCACCTTGTTGAAGCGCCGCAGACCGGTGGTCCAGCGCACCGTGACGGCAGGACTGATCATTTTGATTGTCGGCGAAAATGCGGTTCTGCCCGTCGCTGTCATGAGACCGCAGGAGCCGGCCGTGTTTGTCCAGATCCGCAATGATCCTCGTCGCGTCGGCGTCATCGAAGTGCCTATTCCCGATGATCCTGGTACATATCCGGAGCGGATGATGTACCAAACGATTCACAACAAGCCGATCTACGGCGGCTATTTAGCGCGAGGGCTTCCGCCGCTTGCGTTTAGCGCGGTGCCTGGCTTCGGACAGTTTAAGGCTCTGTCGGATACCGTTGATGACGTGGTTATTTACAATCCCGTGGAATTGCCGGCCATCAGCCGGGCAGTTTTGAATTTTTATTCGGCAGGATACGTCGTCATCGAGAAACAGCTGATGGATGCACCAGCAGCTGAGAAGGGGCGTCAGATCGCCGACGGACTCTTCGGTCCGTCTGCCCGCGTTTATGAGGACGACCGGATGCTGGCCTATTTGGTATCTCCGGCTGAAACGGCTGCGCCGATCGCTGTCTGGCTTGATACCGGTTGGTCGTACGTCGAACGACTCCCGGATCGTGGTCCAGACGGGCGGCCGCTTCGATGGCACTGGATGGGCGAGCGGTCGCGACTCGGCATGATCTCTTCGGAGCCCACTTACGCCCGACTGAAGTTTACGGCGCAGTCATTCGGACGCGTGCGGCGCATGCAGTTCGTGGATAGTGGGTTCGTCATCGCAACGATTCCCATTACGCCCGATCGCACCGATTATGAAACGCCAGTCTTTCAGGTCCCCGCGGGCAGAAAATTGATCGAGATCAACAGTCTGGATGGTGCCGACTCGCCGGGTCAGGACGCGCGCCGTCTTAGTATTGCGGTTTACCGGCTGGAAGTTGTCAGGTAAAGAAGGCGGGGCGCGAAAGCGCCCCGCCTCACACGACAGCTCAGTGGTTGGATCAGTTGTCCCGCTCGTCGGTCGCCTGACTGCCCGCCAACGTCGGATAGGGTTTGCCGCCCATCATGCCTTTCCACACCACCCTGTTGAACTTGTCAGGGGCACGCGGTCGGCGTCGGAGAAGTCAAAGTCAGCCGTGGCCTTCGCCCAGTACTCAGCGTTGTGCTTCGGCTTGACGTCCCCACCACGCGCGAACGGCACGCCGAAACCGCCTGGCGCCTGTGCAAGCTGGGTGACCTTTAGTTCGGTCAGGGGAGCGAGCGACGGATCGAGCGGCGCGACCTGCACCACGCCCGCGGTGAAGGGATCGATCACCGGAGCGGACTTCGTGCCGATGCTGCCGATGTTGTTCACCAGGAAGCCATAGTTCCGGACGGTGCCACCAGCCCGCAGCACCGCATTGAAGATGTAGCCATTCTGGATGCCGAAGGGCGCATCGGAGGAGGCGTGGTTCCCGGTGCCGGTCAGCACATTGGCGGTACCACCCGGCAGGGTCGCGGTGGCGGCCGAGTAGTTCGTGGTCCCTGCCGGGCCGGCGGCGGCGTCACGTGCGCCCACCGAGCCGAAGTTCACCGGGACGTTGCGGTTCGTGCCCTCGGACTCGTAGGAGAGGCCTCGGTTGACGAAGGCGTAATTGATCTGCTGCGTGATCGTCTCCGTATTGGTGACACGACCCTGCAAGGTCCAGGACCAGCCGTCCATGCTGCCGTCGCCCGGATCCATGAAGTTGTCCAGGGTCACGAACTGGCGCGCCAGTTGGTGGTGGTTCGGCGTGATCTTCTGGCCGAACTGGGTCAGCGAGGGGTTGCCGTTTGAACCGTTGCCGAGGTCGCCCAGGATCTGGTCAAACGTGCGGTTCTCCTTGACGACGTAGATGACGTGCTTGATGCGGCGGCGCAGGAAGTTCATAGCCGCTCGGTCGGTCCCGTTCTCGGCACTGTAGAAGTTGTTCTGGGCGACCAACCTGGTCAGGCGCTCGAGCTCGTCCTCCGTCGGCACCGGGGCACTGACCAGGGACGCATGCTCGAGCTGAAACTGATACTGGTTCGAAGCTCTGGCCGCAGCGGCCGCCGCAGCGTTGCCTCCCGGATAGATGATCTCGGTCATCGCGGCGGTGTTGCTGGCGAGTACAAAATCAGCATTTCTAACGATGACGCCGGCGCCAGCCGTCAGGCAGAATGCGGATGCGAAAAGCGGCAATTTCCTTTAAAGGGGGAGCCTTAGAAATGAAGACGAGTAGCCTGGAACAAGTCGCAGGCAAGATGATCGGCGAGGTTGAGCCGGTGCTCCGCAAATATGCTGCACAAGCTGAAGCTGATCGGCGCCTGGCGCCGGAAGCCATCGATGCCATCCTCGATGTCACTTAAGGATGTTCCTTACTGTAGCGGCGGTCTATGACCGCCGACGATGTTGCACCGTGCTGGACTGTCGGCGGTCATAGACCGCCGCTACAGTAAGGAACATCCTTAAGTGAACCGGATTGGAGCTAACGGACAACTACATCTGAGCGTCAGCCGGATCGCGATCTCCCGATGCCAGGTTCAACGGTTTCGACGCTTTTTACGGCGTTACGGCCTTCCACTTCGCCTGCCACCTCGCTCTCATTCCAGCGCGGTCGACTTCCTGTCCCCGGAGGTAGACCTTGTTGATCCTCCGCGTGTTGGCAATGTTCTCGAGTGGGTTCGCGTCGAGGACGATGAAATCGGCGCTCTTGCCGGTGGCCACCATTCCGGTATTGATCTTCGCGACCTCGGCGGCGTCGCGCGTCGCCATGACTATCGTCTCAGCCGGTGTGAAGCCCATGGCCACGAAACTTTCCAGCTCCATCTGGTTGTACCAACCGAAGCCGCGCCCGGCAGCCCCGTTGTCGCTGCCAAAGACGAGCTTCATACCCGCACTGATGAGCTGCTTCGCAACGTCACCCGTCTCCTTTGCCTCCCGACGGGCGCGCTCGACGGCCTCCGGCGTCATTGCCTTTATCGCTTCGCCCTGCTGCTTCTGGACCTGTTCGCGAGAAAGCATCTCCCACAACAGCGGATCGTCCCACTCCTGCGGGCCCAGCGCGTTCAGGTTGCCGTGCTCGGTGAACCACAGGGGCCGATCACTTTTGGCTACGCGTTCTTTGATGATTGCGATGAATTCGGCATCGGGCACGTCACCGCCGCGAACGGGGATGTGAGTGGCGCCCTCGAGGCCGGCCTTGTACAGTTCCTTGGCATCCGACAACTTGACGGTATGCGCAGCCACGGGCACGTTGTGTTTGCGCGCCTCATCGATGATTGCTCGATAGAGGGGCGGCGGCAGCGTCTTCAGCTTTCCTTCTCTGTCGTCCACCCAGATCTTGACGAATGCGACCTTGTTTTTGACATAGTCCTGAACGGCCCTTCTTACCTCCTCTTCGGTTGTCACCGGATACATCACGTCATTTCTGGAAGCGTGGCCGGTCGCTCCGGCTCCCGGCCAGGATATCCCCTGGCCTGCCGTTCGAAACAGCGCGGCATTGGGGATAACCTCTTCCTGGATCCGAAACGGTACGTCGCCCCAGGGGAAGCGGCCCGTCTTCGGCATCCGCGGATCCCGTGGAGCCATGAAGACGTTGAGATGATCGGCCGGCATAATCTCGCGCTCTGCAAGATCGCCGATGCTGACGACCGCACTGAAGCCGAGGTAAGCGTAACGCTCCAGGTGATCAATGAGATTCTCGCGCGTGAAGTTCTCCTTCGCCGTCGTCCCATCCACCACGTTCTCGTACCCGAGGTGGCCGTGCATGTCGACCTTCGCAGGCATGACGGTCTTGCCCGTCAAATCGACACGCGCTGCCCCAGCCGGGACCCGAAGCTCACCCTTCCGCCCGACGCCGATGAACTGATTGTTCTCGACAATGAATGCGGAACTCTCGATGGGCGCGCTGCCGTCGCCTGTGATCAGCCGCGCCCCTTCGAATATAGTCACGCCGGTCGTCCCTGCCTGTTCTCCCAGGCGTGGGGAACAGGCCGGCGCGGCGAACAGAAATGTCACGGCGAGCAGATAAGACGACATCCGCGTAATTCGGCACATGGGAGCCTCCTACGAAATAAAGTTGCCAATCTTCGGATTCAGCGGATTATCGCTGTTGTCGAGAGGTTGCTGATAGTAATTTCATCGCGCCAGGTCTGGGGAAGGAGATAGCCGCAATTCTACTTGTCCAATCTGATGAGTGGAATTCCCACTTCCAGATCAAGCACGCGCTGCAGGTATTTGGGTGATTCGGTGACGATCACTTCCAGCGTCGGACGGACGTATCCCTCGAGTTAATGTCCGCCCCAGGCGCTACCGTCCGATTCGCCTGCGACGAGGTGAGCATGAATTTTCGGTTCGCCAGCATCCAGTGCGATATCGCCGATCAGTGAAAAGCCCCAATACGGTTCACTTAAGGATGTTCCTTACTGTAGCGGCGGTCTATGACCGCCGACAGTCCAGCACGGTGCAACATCGTCGGCGGTCATAGACCGCCGCTACAGTAAGGAACATCCTTAAGTGAACCGTATTGGCTTTAGCCCGCGTTCCCGCTGGCCAATCGATTGCATCTATAGGGATGAGCGGCACGAACGGGGCCTGACAACGAGGCAACCGCGTGCGCTCTGAAACCGTCCAACTCCAGCGGACTCAACGTGATTACAGACGAGAGGCCGGAAGGACACCCCGCTTTGGGAGGACAAGCTCAAGGAAATGAGCCGTTTCAACGAGAAAATTTCCGCGATCGATCGGATCGATGTCTCGGCTTTTACCATCCCGACAGATTTCCCCGAATCGGACGGTACGTTCGAATGGGGTTTCACAACCCCGATTCTCGTTGAAGCGTACGGCGGCCGCGGATTACGCGAATTACGCGGATGGGCGCGCAACATCTTCATATGAACAGGACGCATTGTGATAGCGCGCCCATCCGCGTAATTCGCGTAATCCGCGGCTGAAAATGGATGGAAACATGTCGAAAGCTAAGGAAGTCGTTGTCATTACGGGCGCTTCTGCTGGAGTGGGCAGAGCGACCGCGCGTTTATTCGGCGAGCGCGGCGCCTGCGTCGGCTTGATCGCGCGCAGCCGCCGCCGGCTGGAGGCCGCAAAAAAAGAAATTGAAGCTGCGGGTGGCCACTCACTGGCGCTCGTTGCCGATGTGGCGAACGCTCAGGAGATCGAGACGGCGGCCGAGCAGATAGAAAACGAATTCGGCCCGATAGACATCTGGATCAACAACGCCATGGCCACCGTTTTTGCGCCTTTTCACGAAGTCACCCCGGAAGAGTTCCGGCGGACAACGGAAGTGACCTACCTCGGATACGTTTACGGAACCATGGCGGCACTCAAACGTATGAAGCCTCGCGACCGAGGCGTCATCGTACAGGTTGGTTCGGCGCTCGCATATCGATCGATTCCCCTGCAATCCGCTTATTGCGGCGCGAAACACGCCATCGTCGGTTTCACGGATTCGCTCCGATCGGAACTCATGCACGACGGCAGCAATGTACACGTCACGGTGGTGAATCTACCCGCACTCAATACGCCCCAGTTTGAATGGTCGCGTACACGTCTGCCGCGGCATCCGCAACCCGTGCCGCCAATTTTCCAGCCGGAGGTCGCTGCCGAAGCCATCGTGTGGGCGGCGCATCAACAGAGACGTGAAGTCGACGTCGGATCTCCAACAGTCCTGGCGAAGACCATACAGAAAGTCGCGCCCGGACTGGCCGACCGTTATCTCGCCGAATCCGGCTACGACAAACAGCAGACATCCCAGCCCGTGGATGCCAACAGGCCGGATAACCTTCTGGAGCCGGTTGAAGGCGACTATGAGGCCCACGGCTCCTTCGACTCCAGTGCCCATGGCCACAGTGTCCAGTTTTCGATGAACAGGTACCGGTTGAGGTGGGGAGTATTGGGAGGAATGCTCGCCCTGGGATTCATAGCCTGGAGAAAAATAGGGCCGTAGTGCTATTTACAGGGCAGCGTCTGGCACGGGCATCACTTCGGCCGTGCGTCTGATATACTGGCGCGACTTAATCAGGCAGGGAAAATCTATTTCCACGGCCAAGGGGAGGCTTGCATGTCCAGACGCATGGTTATCGCATCGATAGTGAATTCCTTAATCCTTTTGTCGATCGCTTGTAGCGTGTTCGCGCAACAACCCGCTCAGGGCGGTGCAAACGCAGCGCCGGCAGAAAGGCGCCGTCCGGGTCCCGCACCATTGTTCTTCCGCGAAGAATGGAAAACTGTAACTGGTGTGCCGGTGGAGCATCCGGTGAATCAGCTCGCAATTGCGAATCCGAATTTGGAAATCAAGTTATATGGGGCCGCCAGCAAGGACATTCAGGAGAATGGAGTCCCGACCAATGTTGATAATCCACTGCACGTGTGGACAGGACTCTGCGAGGGACCGTGTGCTCTGGCGTTTCGCGACAAGAGCAATTACGTCGATCTCACGGGTACCGCGAAAATCCGCTGGTACATCAAGGTATCTGGTTTCCACCAGGTGCGTCCGCTGATCAAGCTTGCCGATGGCACCTGGCTGTTGGGTGATCATGCCGATGGAACCGTTTCGGACTATCACGCTTATGAGTTTTCCATCAACGACGTCCGATGGATAAAGATGGACATTAATAAGGTCTACACGCGGGGTAATTTACTCGACTCTGTGGATCTTACGAAGGTCGATGAGATCGGTTTTGCAGATCTGATGCCCGGCAGCGGCCATGGCGACGGCGGATATGTGGACGTCGGCTGGGTCGAAGTCTACGGCAAGCCGGTCAAGCGGGATGGCGCCTCATCTGGCCTGCGCCAGTAGAGCCACAGGCGATACCGTTTTGTAGCGCCGAGCTGCCGCAAGCGCTCGATCTCCCGGTCGAGCGCTTGTGGAAATCCGACTATCCACAAGGCCACCGGTCAAGCTACCCCTATTTCCGGCACGAGATTACAAAGATCCAACATCGGAACATCGTCCGATGTTACAAGAATAGTCGTCGCGGACACGTTCGTACCAACGAAACCTGCGTCGCAAACGATATGGTTCGTTTCCGAGACTCAGGATTCTTGCGGACACGGGCGTGTTCGAAGGAGCCACTCTAGAGGGGCCGCGGTAATGACGCCCAGAGTACAGCCTGAGATTGCCCAGCCTAGAGTCAAGTGCGCGAAGGATGGCGGCATGGGCCCGATTCCCAGAACCATCGGTAGTGGGAGTAGGACAATGATTGCTAGGCTGATGGCATTGGCCGTGAGCAAAAACCCTACCTGTAGCGGTCGTCCCCGCAAAGCCAATGATTGGGCAAATCCGATGAGCGCTCCGGCAAAACCCAGAATTGCCGCCAAGCTTGGAGCGTGTATGGAAATCACTCCCGCCCGAGCGAGAATTGAAAACACTGCCTCGCTGGCGAGAGTGAACAGGAGCCATCGTTTCCGATCGAACGATTTATTGCTGACGACCCGTGACTGCAAGAACGCGAGCATCAGGCAAGATCCTGCAAAGTAAACTTCCAGGGGCGGTTGGGGAATATAGACACGAAACCTTCCCACGTAAAAAGGAAAACCAAAAAAGTAATTGATCACGTGAAACGGGAACGGATACAGACCGAAACCTAAACCGCAGGCAATCACCCATCGCAATCGAAATTGCCAACCCAAATCGCTTGTTTGTCGCGACGCGATTGCCGAATGAGCCAAGTCCGGCAGGACGCGTGCCCACAACATGGCCAGTCCCAAAAAACCCCGTCGAGATTCATCGCGAGAAATGTCACGAAATGACTGGTCGAGTTGCCCGCCAAACTCCCCGCGAAAGTCACGCGGATATATGCGCAGCAGCGTCCGATAGCATCGGAGTGACCAATTCCATAGCTTTTGCCTGAGCGAGTTCATATTCATGCATGCTTCAGGATGCGTCTGCTGCGGGCGTAGCTGACTAACTTCTCGAGCCGTTGTGATTCCGCAGCGAGAACTTTCCTGCCCAGTTGTGTGAGCCGGTAATAGCGGCGGCGCTCATCGTCCAATTTCGGGTCCGGACGGTGATCCGACTCTTCAATGAATTCGGCCTGGAGAAGCCTTTTGATGGATGTGTAGAGCGTTCCAGGCCCCAACTTGGTTCGACCTCCGGTAAGCTCAGCGACATCTAGCATGATTCCATAGCCATGTCGCTCACCGTCGGCCAATGCGAGCATGATGTGAAAGTCTGCGTGATTTAGTGGCAGGGAATCTTGGATCATATGACCATCTTACTATATCCACTTTAGTCTGAATACATCTATGATCGATATAGTATAGGTTTTCATGAAATCAGTTGGCTTGAGAAATGTTCTCGCGCATCTCTTCTATGGGGTCGGTCCGACCGATCGAATTACTTTCGTGGCCGTGAGTCTGCTCCTGACGGGCGTCGCTGTCGTTGCCGGGTACCTTCCAGCGCGGGAGGCAATGACTGTAGATCCAATAGTTGCGCTGCGGAGCGAATGATACGTACCGGTCGTTGAACTTCAGATCGATCCTGGCGTCAACATGAAAGTCATACCGAACAGCCCGCGCAGTTGGAACAGAAGTGAGTCTTGCTCCAGCGTTCGAACGCTTACCGGATTGGTCGACGGCCGACCACGCAGCCGGCAAATGTTTGTCAATTCGGCAGGGACCTGTTTGGTCCTCAAGATGGCTTAGCATATGTCGGCATGCAAGCCACAGCAGGTCTTCCTGCCAAGACCTCTAATCCGCGCGAAACTGAGGATTGCCAGCTAAGTCTTTTCAATCTTGACCTCCCCCGCAACGCCGGCAGATATCCCGAGCTACGCTACATGGGCTCGAAGCATCGCCTGCTGCCTTGGATTCATAACGTCCTGCGAACTCTTGATTTTCAAACCGCTGCAGATCCGTTCGTCGGAAGCGGCTGTGTCGCGTATCTGTTGAAGAGCATGGGCAAGAAGGTACTTGCCTCTGACTTTCTTAATTTTCCAACTGTGTTGGCTATAGCTACTGTGGAGAACGATAACGTTCAGTTGGACTCTCGGGCAACGGACCGGTTACTCAAGCCAATAACGGATGGCCCACGTTTCATTGAAGAAACCTTCGATGGTGTCTTCTTTACGCGTGAGGACCTCCGCTTTCTGGATCGGGTGTCCGCAAATATAGAGAAGCTTGATGACACATACCAGCAGGCTCTTGCTCGGGCCGCTCTGATTCGATCCTGTTTAAAGAAACAACCGCGGGGGGTATTCACCGTGTCGGGTGATCTATCCCACTAGGATGACGGTCGTCGAGACCTGCATCTCTCTATGGAACAACACTTCCTTGAGCAGGTTGAGACTTTCAACGATGTCGTTTTCACCAATGGTCATCGAAGCACCGTTAGACGTGCAGACGTATTCACCATAAAACCGCATTCTATCGACCTTGTTTACTTGGATCCTCCCTACGTGCCGCGCTCGGACGACAATTGCTACGTGAAGCGCTACCACTTCCTGGAGGGCCTTTCCTGCTACTGGAAAGGACTCCGAATCATGCAGGATACAAAGGTTCGAAAGATCGAGAAGCGATATACACCTTTCAGCTACCGCAAAACGGCCATTGAAGCTTTCGAATCCCTCTTTCGGCTGTACCGGGAAAGCATCATCGTTCTGTCATATAGCTCGAACGGTTTTCCCGATCTGGAAGTTCTCAAAAAGCTTGTAAGGCGATACAAATCGAACGTCACAATTCATGAGAAGCCGCACCGCTATCACTTTGGCACCCACGAACATGTCGCACGTTCGGAAGTAAAGGAGTATTTGGTAGTCGCTCGCTGATGGAAATCGTTGCGCAGTCGCTCGACGACATCCTCTCAACCCTACGACCGCTAACCGTAGAGTGGCAGGATGATGTCTCACGGCGTGTCATTGCGCAAATCGAAGCTCTTCCAGTGAAGGACTCGTACACTGTTGCAGACGTCCGCAAGCTACTGGACACTCGCTTCGATGATGGTCTGCTGATATGCAGGTTGTTTCTCGGGCAATCAAAGGATCAATTCACGAGTCAGCTCAGCGCAGCCTTGAAGGAAGGCACTGGCTGTTGCAGTGGGTGTAAGGTGGTGCTGGCTTGATTTTTCTCAAAAGAAACGAACAAGAAGTCGCAATCCAACCAGGCAGAGCGCGACCGCCAGCAGGCGCACAATGACCGATCCGTGAATTCGAGTGGATATCGCCGCGCCTACGGGTGCTCCCATCATCATACCCACCGCCAGATACATCGTTTGGGGCAGGCCATGATTGAATTCGCCCATTGCCACATGCGTCACGGTTGCGGTGAGCGCCACGAAAGTGAGGACGAAATGTGATGTAGCCGTGGCGTTATGCGCCGGTATGTGCAAAATACGGATCAAGAACGGCACATGTATAATTCCCCCGCCAATGCCCATCAAGCTGGATAGCACCGCAATATAGGCACTCCCGATAGATCCAAGAAGTGTCCGACGATCAGATGTCGGGTCCGACAAGCTGCTTTCTGTTGCCGATCCAATCGGATGGGCCAATAGAACGCCACCTATGCTCAGAAGCAGAACACCGAAGAGCGGATCGAATAGGTTTCTTGGTATTTGACGAATCATAAGAGCACCGAACACTGCACCCGGCAAGCTCGCCAGAGTGAAGAGAGTGCCCAGACGATAGTCGACACGGCCCATCCGCATGTAAGCGATGGTACCCGAATAGGCATTGAAGAACACGGACGCCAGAGAAATCGCAGTGACAGTGGCAGCCGTCTCTTGAGGTAGCAGGATGAGCAAAGCCGGCACCATGATGGCACCGCCGCCTGCGCCGACCAGCGTCCCGAACGCTCCGACGATTAACCCCAGAGGGGCCAGCCGAACGAACTCTGATAGTTCCGGCGACATTCAGACCGCGCCTCAGATCTGGTAATCCAGGGGCGGCGATGAGGGAGGATTCGCGCTGGGTTTCCGCGGACTTATCCGTTGAGGCCACAGCTTCGACATCACCCAGTGCACCGTCCATCCCCAGACCAAGGGCATGATCCCGGCTACAAGAATCAACAGTGTGATCCGTGTTTGCTCCACGGTCGCATTTAACCACGAGTAACCGGGATTGTCGAAGCGGCTCACCCGTTTTTTGCTGTTTGGGCGCCGACGCGGTTAATATGTCCAATCTTTCGAAATCAGAAAATTGGGATAAAGACTCAGCCGCAGTGAAAGGAGAAAAGACATGAGGGTATGGACCACAATGGCTGTTCTGATTTTGGCCGCGAGTATGAACGCAAACGCCCAGAATCGAATGCCGCCGATACCGGCAGACAAAATGACGAACGATCAGAAGAAAGCGCTCGAGGACTTCCTCGCCGCTCGAGGAACGCCGACGGGGCCATGGGTGGCCCTGCTTCGAAGCCCCGACGTCATGACCCGTGCTCGCGCCCTCAGCGACTACCTGCGCTTCAAAAGCGTGCTGCCGCCGAGACTGAGCGAGTTTGTCATCCTGATGACGGCCCGTCATTGGACGCAACAGTACGAGTGGAACGCCCATTATCAACTCGCTATGACCGGCGGGCTGAAGCCAGACGTTGCGAAGGCGATCGCGGAGGGCCGGCGTCCGGAACACATGGCGGAAGATGAGGAAATCCTTTACAACTTCTGCATGGAGCTGCATCGAAACCAGAGTGTCAGCGATGTCACTTACGCTCGCGCCGTGTCCAAATTCGGCGAGCAAGGTGTAATCGACACGGTCAGCCTCACTGGCTACTACGTCATGATTTCCATGATATTGAACACCGCACGCACACCGCTTCCGGAAGGTGTTGCGCCGGCGCTCGCGCCCTTCCCTCGGTAAGGCAGGATGATAGGGAATGCGCTACGTGTCCGCTGGAGCTACCCGCCGCTCAGAGTTCTTGCGTAGACCCCCTGGATCGCCGTTTCAGGCGCCGGGAACGGGCTGTCCAGAGCGTACTGGAGGTCGGATTCGATTTCGTCGCTGATGCGAGACTCGACCGCTGCCCGCGATGTGTCGTCGAGCAGATTCGCATCGCGCAGCAGCCGTTCAAATCGATCGAGCGGATCGCGGCGCTGCCACTCTTCAAATTCATCTTTCGGCACGTACCACGGTGCGTCCGCATCCGAATGGCCATGCATGCGCATGGTCTTGGCCTCGATGATCGATGGTCCAAGACCGGTTCGTGCGCGTTCGAGGGCGTCACGAGTTTCGGCGTAGACGGCAAGTACATCATTGCCGTCGACGATTCTGCCCGGGATGCCGTAGCACCTGGCTCGTAAAGCGAAATCGTCTATGGCTGCTGCACGCGAGGCCGGAGTGGAATACGCATAGCGATTGTTTTCGATGATCAGGACGAACGGAAGCTGCAATACGGAGGCCAGATTCATGCCTTCGTGAAAGTCGCCCGTGCTGGCCGCGCCCTCGCCGATGTAGGTCAGCGCGACAGAGGGCCGGCCTTGAATTTTGGCCGCCAATGCCATCCCGGCCATCACCGGAACCATGTCGCCCAAAATACTCAGTGATGCAACGATGCCTTTACTGAGATCACCAAAATAGTGAATACGCTCCTTGCCTCCGGTCGGACTGGTCGCCTTTCCCATGTACTGCGTAAAGATGTCGCGCGGCTGGATACCTCGCACCAGCATGGTGCCGATGTTGCGCGTAAGCGGACTCACAAAGTCATCCGGCCGCAGCGCGTACGCGCTACCCACAGAAATAGCCTCCTGACCGCGGCTGGTGAAAACCGTCGCAGTGATGATCGCCTGCCGGTAAAGGGCGGCCAGTCGGTCTTCCAGGGACCGATTCAGCTTGAGATAGTAGTAAAGCTTGAGAAGGTCTTCCGAGTTCAGCGGTTCGGGCACAGTCATCCCGCAAAATCATACGCGAACTTGAAGTCTCCAATGCGACCTCTTCAATGAATCGGCCCAAAGACGATGGAAGTGTCGCGTGTCCACGACGGACCGGTGTTTCTCCGTCGCGGACCCGACAAATATAGCGGGGAGGGGCAATGGCCGCGTATGACGGGTTATGTCAACCGCGGGCGGCGGCAGGCCGGGCGCAGGCGGCGGATTTAAGACGGGAATTTCGGGCAGGCGGTCAAGGCCGCAGCGACAGACGAAAGATCGCCCGCGCTGCGGGCCTCATGATGCGAAAGAGTCACAAAACAAGAAGAACGAACCCCGGTCCCGCGACGTTGCATCCGAACCTGTCAGGGGAGCGTTTCTTATAGAGCAAGCCGACCTGACGTCTGCGGGCCCCATAAGGACCGAAAGGGACACTCGTCTTTTCGCCTTGCCGCTCCAGTTCGAACTGTCGATGCATTGCGTTCAGAGTCACTGTGATCGAATTTACCCATTGCGGGTCACCTGAGGTAAGCATTTCCTCGAGTTTCCGCTTCAGTTCCTCGGCTTCTCCAAACATAAATTTCCTGCCTTTCTGCAAAAAGTCGGCAGGCTATCGGCTTTGGAGTCCGAGTCCTGCTTACTGACGCTGAAGCGCCCCGACTCCCTGCTGAGGCGTAGATCACAAAGAAGGAATGCTTTGGACGAGGATTGACACAGTACCTCTATGACATCAGAGGATCAACTGCTTTTTCGGGTCTACTTACGCTCCCCGTCTCTCATGTTCTGGCTGCGAGTCCACCTCGCCTGCACTCGAATCGGTTGAACCTGGGCTGCCAGCGCAGACTGTATGGACGTCATGAACGAGTCGAGAACTTTGGTAATGACCGGGGAGATCGTACTGTTGTCCAGCAGAGCTTGAAGCTTCCGGTGATACTCCCGCTGTCGCGGTGTTTGATCCGTTGGAAGTGGGCCGTAGAAAAACACCGGCAGCTCGGTGCCGCAAGCGTGCAGGTAGTCACGCAGTACTCGGACCGTTGGGCTTGTGATTCCTGTTTCGATATTCGAAATGTGTTGCCGGCTGACTCGGACTTCTTCGGCGATATCGGCCTGAGTCAAGCCTGCGTGAAGACGGGCCGCTGAAAGCTGGCGGCCCATTTCGGGATCGCCCTGTTCGAAGGGCATGATTCGACTCTTTTCGTCACTCATCAGCACTCCCCATCTGGGTGAGATTCGGATGATTTCCCTCTTTAGTATCCGGCACCCTAATTATTGTCCAAACAATCGGGACAAGTCGAGTACGGCTTCACATTGCCGACTGCAGCTCTCGCCCCAGGTCTCCTATTCGACTATGCTCTCTTCTCGCGTAGTGTTTGCTCAACGGCGCTGTTCTCGGCATTCATCGTTATCACCGGTGATTCGGAAGGCCGTGATCCCGGAAGAGACTGCCGTGATGCTTGGCACGGAAGAATACCAGTGGCAATACCGAATGTGTCGCGCAATCGGGGAACGTTATCCCGAAAGGAACGGAACCTCCTGTTGATTTCACCATTTTGCGGCATCCAGCCTCCCTCTTACTCCCCGATTGCGCTCGGACCTCATATCGGCCTCTTGCCATCCGCTGCTATAGCACTGTCATTTCCAAAACCAAACTTGTCTTTCGATCAGTTGTTCAGAACTGTGACCTGGCAGGCTGCTCAGAAAATGCTTCGAGAAGGAAAACTGCACTGTAGCGGCGGTCTATGACCGCCGGTATTCTTTGATTTCAGGAAAGACCGGCGCTCATAGAGCGCCGCTACAGTTACTCGAACCCAGTTTTTCCGCAGGCTGATAGGACAAAACTGAGAAAAGCAGGGAAGTTTTTCGGGAAAATTTGTCTGACGTCGCGTGGCAGGAAGGACCGGCCGGCAGCCATGCGCAAGTTGACGTAAGCGTCACCACCCTCGTGAAGAGAAAATCCTTACCTGTGCTTTCCCTTTGGCGGGGGAGCCGCATGACACGTGCGTCCATCGTTTGGCGAAGGGCAGAACTCGAGCAACAACTAACGAGGCGTATGGTACAACCGGCCTCATCCGGCTCGAGTCAGAGAGATCAGACGGTCGTGTCGGCTTTGGGCCGCCTAATTGGCAGCTCGTGAATCTTGTCCTTCTGGATAGGCTTCCAAATGGTAGTCAGCCTGGGATGGTTGGGGCAGTCGGGAAAGACTGTTCCTTCGGCAATGAAAATCTCAACACCACAGCACAGGTTGATGTACACGCCAAAGTTCTTATTGGCTTCACCATTATTTGGCATACTTCGTCCCCCGCTATTTTGGCTGTTCGCGTTGTTACGCGTCTGGCTCTTCCGGAGGTTTGATGTAGTCCGTTCATGGTCCCCCCTGTCTTGTTAGGAATACTAGCATATATAGGACGAACATCGACAAGAACGCAATTCGGACCGGTGATTTGACGCAGAAGAGGGAACTGAAACAGAGTTCCGTGACAAACAGGAAATCAGCGGCCCCCGGTTGATGCGTCTTTCAAGGGAGGTTGCCCGTCAGTTCTTTATACATTCGCCGCACCGAGACTTCCCTCTGTGCGGCGTAAGTCGGCAGTTTCTCGTACTGCTGGAGTTTCACTGCGGCGACGGCCTGGTCTTCGGTGGCTCCTCGCGCAATCTCATTCTGGATACCGTCTCGTGCCTCAGTAAGTATCTGTCGCAAGCGGTGTAGTTCTGCACGTGTTGCCCCGGGGTCTTCGGGAATGGGCCCATGGCCCGCCACGAAGATATCGGCTCCGAGCGCCTCCACCGCATCCAGGACCTTCAGCCATGAGACACCGTAACCCTGCGCCATATTCGGAAATTCGCCGGAGAAGAACACCTCGCTCAGATAAGCAATCCGGTCTTGTGGGACAAACACGATGCTGTCTCCCCGCGTGTGGGCCCGGCCGAAATGGAGAATCTGGATCTCCTTGCCGCCGAAGTGGAGGGTCACGCGATCACGAAAGGTCTGGTTCGGCTGCCTCGCCCGCTGCTCTTCGGCGGATGCGCCGCCGCGTTGCATCTGGTCGAGCAGGCCGGCGCGATAGTTTTCGTGTCCGATCTTGAACACGTCCGCGTAGGCTATGTTTCCCTTGCTGTACGGATCGTGGAAGGAAGAGGACACAAGATAGCGAACGGGCTGTTTGATGATGCTGGAAATCGATTCCCGTTCCGCGCGTGCGATTGCTTCCGAATCCAGCGCGTCGAACACCAACACCCCTTCGCTTGTGACGATGACGCCGCTGTTAAAAACCCTCCCTGCATTGTTCATGGAATACACATAGTGACCCGGAATGATCTGTTTCAAGGTTCCGGAACTCACAGGGGTGCGCGGTTCCTGTCGGGATACGAACAGGATCGGAAGGAGAAAGATCAGAAGGGTCATTGCTGATTTTGTGATCATGCTTCCTCTTAACGACGCGCAGGTTCAACCGTCTGGTCTGCAAGAGGGATCGTGATCGCAATGCGATCCTCCGAACCCAGATTTCGCGTGATGTGGCCTTTCCCGGTGGTATCTTCGATCAAATTGATGTGGCCTGGACCGACTGCAACCTTCTTACCTCCGGCAACCTCGATCTCGCCTTGACCGCTGAGGGTGATGACGAACTGGCGCCTCGGGCCCGTATGCCACTCGTTTGAACCGCCTGGCGCTCTCCGGCTGAACTCCACGCCGGTAGCCTTCATCATCTCGGTCGCGTTGCCGGTCAGTTTCATCTCAATCTCTTCCGCGTGGCTCAGGCCATCCGGACCCGTGTAGATGCGCGTCATCATGATCGGTTTGCGCGTCTGCGCGACGACAACATCCCGATCGGTGTGTGCCATCCACATCAGACAGAATGAAACGACAAGGCTAACGAATACGAGCGGTCTCGTGATCGATCTCATGGCGTCCTCCTTAGTTGGATGGAAGGAGTCTATGTCGACAGCCGGCGTGAAGTCACGCTTCATCGCCGGCGGCAAGACGTCGCCGGGGCCCCTGCCGGCTAGCGAAAAAGCGTTGCCAGAACACCCTGAAGAAGGCATCCTAGACTGGAAAATCTTGGTTCGAAATCATTTTGAACGAAAGGGAGAGTTGCCATGAGAGCGACACTTCTCGGAAGGACCACAGTGGGGATCATCTTGGGCCTGGTCTTCGCCGGCCTAGTGACAGCACAAAACCCGTCTCCTTCGGCGCTGACAGGTAAGGTGACTTCGCAGTCTGAAGGCACGATGGAGGGTGTGATCGTCGGTGCAAAGAAAGTGGGATCCACCATCACCACCTGGGTGGTGAGCAATGCCCAGGGCCAGTACAGCTTCCCGCGAGAAAGACTGGAACCGGGCAAATACGCGATCAGCATACGAGCCGTCGGATATGAGCTGCCGAAGACTTCGACCGATGTGACGGCGCAGCCCACCCAACTGGATCTGCAACTGGACAAGGTGACAAACAACTCGAAGCTCGCGATGCAACTTTCCAATGGAGAGTTGCTTATGAGCGTGCCGGGAACCCAGGACCAGCGGGCGGCGCTCGCGGGATGCGTCAATTGCCACACGCTGCAGCGGGTGCTGTTCTCTCGTTTCGGTGCAGATGAGATGGCGCACGTCGTCCAACGGATGGCCCAGCACACGAACAACTCGTCGCCCTTGCATCCATGGATGCGTCCTGCGGAGGGACCCCCGCGCCCTCCGACGACCGGGCAGGTCAATCTTGGCAAGTATCTCAGCTCGATCAACCTGAATGCAGCGGACACCTTTGAGTTCCCGTTAAAGACGTTACCGCGGCCCAAAGGCAAGGCGACCCAGGTGATCTACACGATGTACGATTTGCCGCGGCCGGATTCATCGCCGCATGACGAAGTGTTTGATGCGCAGGGGAACGTCTGGTACTCGGACTTCAATTCCCAGTTCATTGGGAAGCTCGATCCCAAAACCGGCAAAGCAGTGGAGTACCCCGTTCCACAAAACCGGCTCGGCCAGATCGCTCAGGGCGGTCTCCAGATCGACATTGATAAAGAAGGGCGGATTTACTTCGGCAATATGTCGCAGATGCAGATCGTCCGGTTCGACCCCAAGACAGAGAAAATCGAGACCTTCAAGTCTCCGGTACCGGAGTCGGATTTTGGGGACGGCCACCTGACAATGATTGATCCCGCGTTCCAAAACGTGGATGGCAAGATATGGGCCAATGTCGCGTTCGCTACCGGGAAGGCGGGCGGCACGTGGCATATCGACCTCGCTAACAATACGTGGACCCGGGTCACTTACCCGCCCGGCAGTCCCGGCGCTCAAGCCTACGACGTTGTTGCGGACTCGAAGAACAACATCTACGGCATGCAGATGAATAATGACAAGATCTGGACGACCGACGGCAAGACTCTGCAAACCGTCTGGTATGACTTTCCCACGAAAGGCGCGGGCTGCCGGCGAGGGCATGTCGACTCCCAGGACCGCCTGTGGTGTGGTGTATTTAACGGCAACGCTCTGGCGATGTTCGACCCGAAAACGAAGAAGATTACAGAGTGGAAGGCTCCCACGCCGTGGACGCGTCCTTATGACGCGCAGTTCGATGACAAGGCGTACGTCTGGACGGCCGGAATGGACAACGATCTTGCACTCCGGCTGAATACGCAGACTGGGGAATTCACCGAGTATCTACTGCCGCATGAAACCAACGTTCGGCACGTGGAAGTGCAAAAGTCGGGAACTTTCTCCAGCCTCTGGCTGGGGGACCAGCACGGCGGCACAATCATCCGTATCGAACCGCTGGTTCCGTAACCGCCGTTTTGCCAGAATGTTCCGGAATGCACGTAGCCGTGGGCTTTATGCCCGCGTTCAAATACCGCTGGAAGAATTCTTTGATTGTGCTTGAACGCGGGCATAAAGCCCGCGGCTACGTGTCCGCTGGAGATGCCTCGAAAATTCCAATCGGCTTCCCGCCACAGGTTACCTTTTAATTTGGACAGGGGAATTCAGACTCACTGTTCGTGTGCATGACCGCCCGCGCTCATAGAGCGCCGCTACAGAGTGGTTGAATCCTCCGCGCCTGGTGGCGCATGATACGGGCCATATGCGTAATCAGTCTCGAAGCGTCATCATGGCTGCTGCCGCGGCTGCCCTGGTTGTTTCTTTATGGCTGACAGTGCAGGCGCAGCAGAAAGCCGACCCGTCCATCCGCATCACCGCGAACGATCTCGGTGGTGTCGTTACTGGGCCGAGCGGCCCGGAAGCCGGGGTCTGGGTTATCGCGGAAACCACGGACCTTCCGACGCAATTCGCAAAGATCGTCGTCACGGACGATCGAGGGCGATACGTCATCCCGGATCTTCCCAAAGCGACATATAAGGTCTGGGTGCGCGGTTACGGGCTCATCGACTCGCCCAAAGTGCAAACGCCGCAAGGCAAAATGCTGAACCTCACTGCAGTGGCTGCGCCGACTGCTGCTGCGGCGGCGGAATACTATCCCCCGCTGTACTGGTTTTCCCTGATGAGAGTTCCGCCCAAGAGCGATTTCCCGTTGCCGAAGATCAAGAGCCAGGGCGAATGGTTGAGCGTCGTGAAAAGCGGCGCCTGCCAATCCTGCCACCCCCTCGGGACGCCGGGAATGCGCAGGATCAGCGACGAACTCGGCAAATTCCGGAACTCCGCCGAAGCGTGGGCGAAGCGCCTTCAGGCGGGCAGCGCGATGAACCTCATGGCGCGCGATATCACGAGACTCGATACCGACGTCGCTCTCAAACTCTTCGGGGACTGGACAGACCGGATCGCCGCAGGCGAACTGCCGTTCGCCAAACCCACGAGGCCGCAGGGCATCGAGCGCAACGTCGTGATTACGTTGTGGGATTGGGCCCACACGACATCCTATTTGCATGACGCCGTTTCGACGGACCGGCGCAATCCAAGGCTGAATGCCAACGGGAAGATTTACGGTTCACCCGAGGACAGCACGGATTTCGTTCCGATCCTCGACCCGAAGACGAATACGGCAAGTGAAGTGAAGCATCCTGTCCGCGATCCGAACACGCCGAATGTGAAGTCCAATCCAATCGGGCTCTCACCCTTCTGGGGGCCGAATCCCATCTGGGACAACCAGACAATAAATCACAATCCGATGTTCGACGAAAAAGGCAGAGTCTGGTTCACTCCCCGTGTCCGGGCCAGCGCGAATCCGTCCTTCTGTAAGGAAGGATCGGATCACCCGTCGGCGAGGGCGTTCCCGCTCGCGGAGTCGGGCCGCCATCTTTCGATGTACGACCCGGCATCAGGAAAGTTTACGTTGATCTCCACGTGCTTCCCGACACACCATCTCAACTTCGCCTCGGACGCAAATCAAACGCTGTGGACCAGCGCCGGGATCGGCGGTCCCGGCGTCATCGGGTGGCTCAACAGAAAGATGTTCGAGGAAACCGGTGACGAAGCGAAGTCGCAAGGTTGGACGCCCTTCATCCTCGATACCAACGGCAACGGCAAGCGCGACGCGTACGTAGAACCCGATCAAGCCGTCGATCCCACGAAGGACAAGCGGGTCGCGATCAATACTTACGCCGTCGCCGTGAGTCCCTCGGATGGTTCGGTCTGGGGAACCGTGGTGGGATACCCGGGTTATCTTGCCCGGTTGGCGCCAGGTGCTGATCCGACGCACACCGCGCTTGCGGAAGTTTACGAAATTCCGGCCCCGGGCTTCGGACCACGCGGCGGCGACATCGCGACCGACGGTGTTTATTGGGTCTCGCTGGCAAGCGGGCATCTCGGAAGTTTCGATCGGCGCAAGTGCAAGGTGCTTAGAGGACCCACAACCACCGGAAAACATTGTCCCGAAGGCTGGACGTTCTATCAGCTGCCTGGACCTCAATTGAAGGACGTGCCGGATCCGGGCAGCGCCGAGTCGAGCTATTACACGTGGGTGGACTGGTACGACACGTTCGGCCTCGGCCGTAATGTGCCGATCGTCATGGGTAACCTCAACAGCTCGATACTCGCCCTGGTGAACGGCAAGCTCATCAATTTCACCGTTCCTTATCCGATGGGTTTCTTCGCCAAGAATGTCGATGGGCGCATCGACGATCCGAACGCCGGGTGGAAGGGCAGGGAACTGTGGTCCACCTACGGCAGCAGAACCAATTTCCACCTCGAAGGCGGTGTGGCGAACCGGCCGCGTGCCGTCAGAATTCAGCTTCGTCCCGATCCGCTCGCACGGTGACGGGAGGCCGGCGTTGAAGGATGCTTTTTCAGAGGCCTGGTTGAAGCGCTTCGAGGAGCGTCTCAACGCCGACCCGGAAATGCAGGTGATCGGCGACTGGTTCACGACCGCGTTCTCGCTGGCGTGCGGCGACAAACGGTGTATCGTGCGTTTCGAGCGGGGCCGGCTCGTCGAGGCCATTGTTTCACCGCGACTCGATGTTCGATGCGCCTTTGGGTTTCGAGCGAGCCCTGAGATCTGGGCCCGATTTTTCCAGAAGGATCCCGAACCCCTCTATCACGACTTTTTCGCAATGCTGATGCGGGTCCCCGGATTCGTCCTCGAAGGCGACACGCTCGTGGCCATGCAAAACGCGCGGGCCCTGCATCGAGCCATGAACATCATGAGAACAGTGGAATGAGCGCGCCCGGAATTGAAGTGTAGCTCAAATTGAAATCAAGTTGGGTTTAGCACGTAGCCGTGGGCTTTATGCCCGCGTTCAAATACCGCCAGAAGAATTCTTTAATTGTGTTTGAACGCGGGCATAAAGCCCACGGCTACGTGCAGACCGCCGATGTTTTCCCGGCGTATGCGAGTAAAGAAAATGTTGAATGTTGAGCCGATCCTCGGACGCTACCTCAATATCACCATTGACGGTGTCGAATACCGTCTCTATTTCGAAGAGGCCGGCCGCGGCATCCCGCTGCTGTGTCTTCATACGGCAGGCGCCGACGGCCGTCAGTATCGACACCTGCTCAACGATCCCTCGATCACCGGGCGATATCGCGTCATCGCGTTCGATATGCCCTATCACGGCCGCTCGAATCCTCCCGACGGCTGGTGGCTTCGGAAGTATCGACTCAAGACCGGTGAGTACCTCGCCATTATTCGAGCGGTTTGGAAGGCGCTTGAACTCACTCGTCCGGTGGTCATCGGATGCTCGATGGGCGGTGCGATCGTTTTGAAAATCGCCGCCGAATACCAGACGGAGCTGCAGGGAATCATTGGAGTCGAAAGCTCGGCTTTCGCCCCCGGGCGCTACAACGACTATCTGCACCATCCGGCAATTCACGGTGGAGAGCTTGCGGCAAGCTACACGTACGGCCTGTGCGCGCCCCAAAGCCCGGAGGCGAGCAAGCGGGAAAACTGGTGGTATTACAGCCAGTCGGGCCCCGGCGTATACGGCGGAGACGTGCATTTCTACAGCATCGACTGGGACGGGCGCGAGGATATCAAGCGAATTGACACGTCACTCTGCAAAGTGTCGCTATTGACGGGGCAGTTCGACTATTCCTGCACGCCGGACATGACTCGAGAGGTCGCGAAGTCCATTCCGGGCGCGCGGCTGGTGATCATGGAAGGTGTGGGACACTTCCCGATGATCGAGAACTATCCGGTCTTCCGGAAATTTCTGCTGCCTGAACTGGAATTCATGTGCCGGAACGCGGGCTAAAGCCCACGACTACATTTGGGATCAACTTCCGTCTGAAATGTAGTCGCGGGCTTTAGCCCGCGTTGTGGTTATTGCTTGACACACCGGGCGGCTTTATTGGATGGGTCGCTCGGATTCAGCACTCCTCCGCGCCTGTCGCGATAGACCTGGTGGCAGTTGAGGCACGAGTCCGCGACCTGATTGGTTATATCGCTCACGGCTTCTTGATTCCGGGACTGAGCTGCCTTGTAGGCAGCCTTGCCCGCCTCCGCAAGTTCGAGCGTAAATTTCACCCATTCGGGGTCGTTTATGGGGACAGGCTTCCCGTTCTCGCACCGGCGTCCCGGCGTCAACATCAGAGGCGCCGACTCGGCCAGAGCCACTGCGGCGTAATCGACGAGTTCCCATCCTTTATATATGCCGCCTCCCCAGATCACCCAGTTGAACCCGCCCGGCGAGACGGCGCCCTCGACCGGGGTCGTGGGGGCACCTGGGTCAACGCTCTGCACGGTGAACAAAATATTCGAGCTGGGAAAAAGAATGCCGCGCATCACCTGTGCAAGGTTTCCGGCGGGCGGAAAGGAAAGCGCCTGCGCTGCGTTGAGGGCCGGCTTCGGCGAAGCGCCATTACCGGCAGGCCAGGTGATCTGCTTCAGCGCTGCCTCGTCGGCGGCAAGTTCGGCCCGTCCAGCGGGGAACTTGCCGACCTGCAGTATATAGGCCAGGATGTCTGCCGTTTGCTGGCCGGTGAGCTTTCCCGGGTTGTCCTGGGGCATTGTGTTCCGAATCTTGACGGCGAGTTCCGACAGCGGCTGCTTGTCCCAGTCCGCGATGAAATTGTCTCCGGCAAGCGGGGGGCCGAGGCGGCCTTCGAGCATTTCGCCGTGACAGGACGAACACTGAGTCTTGTAAATCGCCTGGCCGCGCCCTGCCTGCGCTTCCGTGAATACACCTTGCCTCACCGTTTGTGATTGCTGGGCGAGTACGGTGAGCGAGAACAACGCCACACCCAGTGCGCAGTCCGACAGGATACTGAGCGATACCGTTCGTGGCACATTTTCCTCCCGAAGAAAATTCGCTGAATCATAGCACGTCGGCTTTGTATTATTGTGGTTTGGTCTGATCTTGCATTCTAAATGGGGACAGCACTTGGACAAGAGAAGCACACAACCCCGAAATTGCATTCTTCGCAGCCTCAGGACCGAAGAATACAAACGACTCTTAGCTTTCTCCAAGCCGGTAACCCTCAGCACTGGCGATGTCCTGTTTGAAGCGGGAGATCGGATCACCGACTTCTACTTTCTCCATTCCGGAATGGCTTCCCTGCTTTCGACAACTGAAGAGGGAGCCACGATTGAAGTGGGAATGGTGGGGTATGAGGGCTTCGTTGGGGCTGATCTCGTGCTGAAGACAAACCGCATGCCGTATCGATCAATGATGCAAATCCCAGGAGAGGCTACGAAGATCAAAGCACGGCCCTTGCTCGACGAATTCGACAAAAATCTCGATTTGCGCAACCTGGTCTTGCAGTATCTACACCTCGTTCTGACGCAGGTTTCGCAATCGGCGGTTTGCAATCGCTTCCACACACTGGAAGAGCGCCTGTGTAGATGGTTGTTGATTAGCCGGGAAATCATGGATTCGGACGAAATCTCACTGACTCAGGAACTTCTTTCGCAAATGCTGGGGGTCGCCCGCACGGGGGTCACGATGACGGCCGGCATTCTCCAGCAATCGGGGCTGATTCGCTACCGCCGCGGGCGGATCACCATTCTGGATCGCGAGGCCCTGGCCGACTCTTCATGCGAGTGCTACCGCATCGTGAAACAGGAATTCGATCGCTTCATCAAGTGCTGACCATAGCTCCGGCCATTCAGCCGAACTGTCTGGTACAAGACAGACAATTCGGCGGCCTTTGATCTAAACTAACTGGCTTTTTGGAAAATCAACTCTTGGTCGATGCTCGAATTGTGCCTCGTTCAGTCGGCCTGGGACGGCCGTGCAGCGATGTGCCGATTCAAGATAGATGACGTTGTCGAAATCAATTCCGTAATCTTTTCAAAATACACCGGACGGCAGGGCCGAATCACGAAGGTCATTCCGAGCCGACAGCAGACGGCGACGCTGGACCGTTATGTCGTGAGCTTCAACGAAACAGAAGAGGAAAAGTTCTGGGACATTCAGCTTGTGCTCGTTTCTCCGCCCGCGTAAGTGACCGGCAGCGTTAGAACCACCGCCCCACCCTGCTACAATCATCCCGGCAGTTTCAGTCTTATCAAATGTAATGATTGACATCGACAAATCTCGCTTTCGTGTAAAACCCGGCGGAAAGATTCGGCTGTCCGACTACGATCCGGCAGA
>WNFT01000189.1_pt1 | contig 46678 bp, 51 predicted proteins | sample 5400191 | NCBI WGS metagenome assembly WNFT01 (sample SAMN13153359, study PRJNA577476) | soil metagenome | isolation source: 80 cm saprolite under Madrone tree | place: USA:California | collected 2016-06-14 | reverse complement strand
GAAGACGCCCGGCCTCTACTGGATCGATCCGTTCTTCATCAGCCGGCCGACGCTGATCGCGCGGCGTTTCGCGTACCTCCTGTCGGACCGGGTGAGGCTGAGCCTCTGGCAGATGACGCTCTCGACCGTGCAGTCGACGTTGTGGGGCTTCGTCGTCGGCGTGTCGACCGGCTTCGTGGCCGGCCTGGTGCTGGGACGGAACGATCGGCTGGCCCGCATCTTCGAGCCCTATATCGTCGCCTTCAACTCGCTGCCGCGGATCGCGCTGGTGCCCCTCATCACCATGATCTTCGGCTTCGGCCTGGTGGCGAAGATCGTGCTGGCGTGGACGATCGTGTTCTTCATCGTCTTCTTCAACACCTTCCAGGGGGCGCGCAGCGTGGACGCCGACCTGATCCACTCCGCGCGCTTCCTGGGGGCGAGCGAGCACCAGGTGATGCGGACGGTCATCATCCCCTCGGCGCTGGCGTGGACGTTTGCGTCCCTGACGCCGTCCATCTCGTTCGCCCTCATCGGCGTGGTGGTCGGCGAGTTCCTGGGCGGCGAGTCGGGCGGAGGCCTCGGCTACCTGATCATCCAGTCGCTGGGGACGCTCAACGCCGCCGACATGATGGTGGCGCTCCTCACGCTGGGCCTCATCGGCATCGTCATGGCGCTCGGGATCAAGCAGGTCGAGATGCGCCTGCTCCGCTGGCGGCCGGAGTACCGGAAGGGCGCGTGACCCGCTTCACCGTCCTCACCCTGCTGCTGATCTTCTTCGGGGGCGCCCTGGCCGTCGGCATCGCCCGCTTCTTCGGCACGTCGGGCTCGCGCGCGTCGGTCGTGGTCTCGGTCGTCGCCCAGTGGCTTGGCGCCTACGTGCTGTGGACGTTCGCCGGAGGCCTGCTGCTGTACTACGGCGTCGTGACCCGCTACGACGGGACGCTCTTCGGGGTCGTCGCGCTCGTCCTGGGATTCCTTCATTACCGCACGCGCGTCAGCGCCGGCCGCGAACAGGCCGCGCTCGTCTTCGTCGGCGGACAACTCGCGTGGCTGGCGATCGTCCTCGTGCAGAATGGCCTCTTCGGCACGCCGAAGTGAGTGACGGGAATCGTCGTGGAAAGATTTCCAGCGTCAGCCGCGCAACTGACGCTGTCCGGCCCAGAACGCTCTCGCCGCGCGCCGCCGCTTCGTAACGCCCGCATTTACGGCCCAATTCGAGCATTCTCGGACTGGCGGCTACGTTGCAAATACGTGGTCGGCAGCAGCCAACTGTTCGAGGGAGGCAACCGGTATGCGGAGACGTAGCACCTTTGTGGCCGTGACGGCGGCCGGCCTATTGCTGAGTGGCTGCGCCACCAAGGATTGGGTGCGGGACATGATGGGCAAGACCGCCGCGGACACCGACAGCAAGATCGGCGAGCAGAAGATCCGCGTCGAGGGGATGGGCTTCCGCATGGCCAAGGTCGAGGAGCAGGCGACCAAGGCCGGCGAGCGGGCCGATGCCGCTCACGCGAGGGCGGAGGCGGCCCACGTGCGGGCCGACGGCGTCGACGAGCGTCTGACCCGGTTGTGGAGCAGTCGTCACAAGCGCCAGGACGTGGAGAGCATGGACGTCACCTTCGGCTTCGACCGCTGGGAGCTCGACGACGGGGCCCAGACCACGCTGCTGGGCTTCATCAAGGAGCTCCAGGCGAACCCGAACCTGACGGTGGACCTGACCGGATATACGGATCCGACCGGTGATGTTCCGTACAACATCGGACTGAGCCAGCGGCGGGTGGAAGCGGTGCGCCGCTTCCTCGTATCCAAGGGCGTGGCCCTGCCGCGCATTCAGGCCATCGGCCTCGGCGTCCTGGACGACGGTGCGCTGACCGACGCCCAGAAGCGCCGAGTAACCGTGCGCCTCATGACGCCCACAGAGTAATCCCTCCCCCAACGACCGACGCCGCGCGTGCGGTACGATGACCTCGACCGGCGCGCGGCGCTGGCCGGGAGGGCGGGATGGATGTCGTCGACGTGTTCGAACATCGCGGAGAGTTCTTCACCGTCCTGCAGGAGACCACGCGAAGCCAGACGGGAGTGATGACCATCGCTCCCGGCGCCGACGCCGGCCCCGAAGAGCGCCACGAGGCCGATCAGATCATCTACGTCGTCGAGGGCGAGGCCGCGGTACGCGTCGGCGAGAAGGAGCACCGCGCCCGCGCCGGCAGCCTGGTGACGATCGCGGCGGGAACCCGTCACCACGTACGCAATACGGGCCGGACCCCGCTCTTCTTCGTGACGGTGTACGCTCCGCCCGAGTACTAGCCCGCCGAAGGCTTGCCGATCTGGCGCGCGAGAGATGCCCCGGCTGGCACGCCGGCGGCCCCTCCCCCCATTGCGTGACGCCTACTTAGATTTGGCTCGGTCCTTGCCGATGACCCACCCTCATGTCACAGGACGAGGTCTCCCAGGAGCCTGAGGTTCCCGAGGGCCCACCGGCGCCGCCGGATTCGCCGGCCGCATCGCCGTCGAAGCTCGACACGATCCTTCACCAGCCGCTGACCAAGATCCAGGCGATGGTCGGCGTGGCCGCCGGACTCATCACCATCACGGGCAGCATCGTCTCACTGGCCGGCCTGCACGAACGGCCTCCGGTGCTCGGCGAGATGATCGCCGTGATTCAGGACATGCGCGAACGCGCGCCGCTGCCCGAAGCCACGGTGGAAATTCTCACGCCGCAGGACGCGCTGGTCACCACGCTGACGGCCCCGAGCGACGGCCGTGTGGCGCGGCGACTCAAGGAAGGTAAGTACCGCGTACGCGTGAGCCATCCGCAGTTCATGCCGCAGGTCCGGCAGATCGAGGTGTCATCGGGCGAGCGCTCGGAGCTCCGCGTTTCTCTCGCGCCGCGTCCGGCCCCGCCCGTCGTGACGACCGCGTTGCCACCTGCGCCGGTTGCGCCGCTCGCCCCGGTGGCGCCGGCAGCGCCCGCGGAGAAGACGCCTCCGGTGAAGAACAAGGCCACGAAGCCGGCGAAGGTGACCAAGCCTCCGAAGGCTCACGAGAAGGCCCACGAGCCGGTAAGGGCCGTCGAGCCCGCGAAAAAGCCCGCGCCGCCCAGCCTCGTTCAACCTCAGCGTGGCGACTCTCCGTAAGGCCGACGCGTGAGCGAGCTCGCGGCAGAGCTTCCGGCAGAGCGGCCGCCCGCACCGGCGCGCCCGGCGCCGGCTTCGACGACGTCGCGCATCAGCGCGGTCCTCCACCAGCCGATGACGAAGCTGCAGACCGTCGTCGGCTTCGGCGCGGGGCTCGTGACGATCGCCGGCACCGCGCTGTCGCTCGTGGGAATCACGTCACCGTTCCCGAGCAAAGGCGAGGTCGTCGCCGTCGTCCAGGATCGTGCGCGCCAGCCCGTAGCGGCCGCGACGGTGGAGATCTACACACCGCAGGACGCGCTCGTCACCACGCTCACGGCGGAGCCGGACGGGCGCATCGTGCATCGGGTGAGAGAGGGGCGCTATCGCCTGCGCGTGACGCACCCACAGTTCAACGGCGAGAGCCGCCACGTGGAAGTGCATGCGGGAGAGCGCTCGGAGATCCGGATCCTGCTCGCCGCCCGGCCGCCCGGGCCGGCCGTGAAGACGGTGATGGCTCCGTCACCCGGGCGGATCCAGAAGTTCTTCAGAGACCTCGGGTTCTAACGGCCTCAGGCGTTAACGTCTCGGGAGGGCGAACATGCGAAGAGAGATCTGGCTTCCAGCGGTCGCGCTCGCGAGCGGCCTGCTGCTCGGTGCGGGGACGATCGCGTTCACGGCCGACACTCCACCGGGCAGCACCTATGGGCAATCGGGCGGCGCGTATGGACGCGGCGGCAAGCACCCGCACATCGCGGCAGCGACGCGAGCGCTCACGCACGCCGAGGGTCAGCTCGAGCGCGCCGCGCATCACTATGGTGGGCACCGCGTCAAGGCACTCGAGCTGGTGAAGCAGGCGGAGAGTGAGCTGAGACAAGCCATCGTGTACGCCGACGCTCATCCGGACGAGTTCAGGCCGAGCGCCGCCGCACCAGGCGCCCCGTCCCGCAAGTAACGAGGCCAGGAACTAGGTCACGCGACTGCCTGGCTTGACCGCCTGGCTTCCCGCCTTGCAGAGCGGGCAGGCCTCGGGCGTGTAGTTGATGGCGCTGACGGTGGCGAGGGCCACCCGCTTGACCGCGAAGCTCGCCGCGCCGCCGCTGCGATCGATCAGCGACCCGACGCCCACCACCACCCCTCCGGCGCGCTCCGCGCACTCCACCACTTCACGTGTCGAGCCGCCCGTGGTGATGACGTCCTCGACCACGAGGCACCGCTCCCCCGCCTGCAGCGCGAAGCCACGACGGAGCGACATCACGCCGTTGTCGCGCTCGGCGAAGAGCGCGCGCACGCCGAGCGCGCGGGCCATCTCGTGGGCGACCAGGATGCCGCCGATGGCCGGCGCCAGCACCGTGCTCACCCGTGCGTCCTTGAAGGGCGCGGCGAGGTCGGCACCGAGCGCGGCCGCGTACTCCGGGTATTGCAGCACCAGCGCCGACTGCAGATAGATCTCCGAATGCAGGCCGGAGGTGAGGCGAAAGTGGCCGCGCATGAGGGCGCCGGTCTTCTCGTAGAGGGCGAGCGTTTCCTGTTCGGTCATCCGGAGAGCTCCTTGAGCACGGCCTGGGCAGCCGCTCTGGGATTCGGCGCCGCGGTGATGGGCCGCCCCACCACGATGTAGTCGGCGCCGGCCTCGATGGCCGCTGCGGCCGTGGCCGTGCGCACCTGATCGTCGCCGCTAGGAGTGGCGATGATCGCTTGACTGGGGGGACCCGTACCGCTTCCCCCCAGACCCCCCTCATCGCGTGGCGCGCGACCACCGTTCTCGCCATCCCCGCGGCGCGCGCGAATCCCGGGCGTCACGATCACGAATTTCTTCCCAAACTGGAGCCGCAGCGGGCCGATCTCGCGCGCCGAGGCCACGCAGCCGTCGAGCCCCGCGGCTTTCGCCAGTCCGGCCAGATGGAGTACATGGCTCTCGACCGTCGAGACGATGCCGAGCTCGGCGTCGAGGGCGTGGCGATCGAGGCTCGTCAGCACCGTCACGCCGAGACAGATGGGACGGGGTACCGCGAGGTCCTTGGCCGCTCTGGTCGCGGCTTCAGCAGCGGCGCGCATCATGGCGAGGCCGCCGCCCGCGTGGACGTTGAGCATGAACACGCCCAACCGCGTCGCCTCGCGCACCGCGCCGGCCACCGTGTTGGGGATGTCGTGATATTTGAGATCGAGGAAGACGCGGAAGCCGCGCTTGCGGGCTGCCTCCACCGCCGCCGGGCCCGCTGCCGTGAAGAGCTGGTTGCCGATCTTGCAGCCGGTCACCACGCCGCTCACGTTGTCGAGGAGCGAGGTGGCCTGATCCAGGCCATCCACGTCCAGCGCGACGAGCAGCCGGTCGGAGGGATCACCCACGGTGGTACTCCTGCAGGCTCGTCGCGCCCTGCTCTTCCTTCAGCAGCGCCTCGATGGCCCCGATGGCAGCCTGGATGCCGTCGACGGTGAGGTAGTAGGGGATCTGCTGCGCGACAGCCGTGCGACGGATGAGCGCCGAGTCCTTGCGGGCTCGCCCGTCCTCGGGCGTGTTGAAAACCAGCGCGATCTCGCCGCGCTTCATCAGGTCGACCACGTTCGGCCGATACCCCGCGCCCACCTTGTGAATGACCTCGACGGTCATGCCGTGGCGCTCCAGCACGCGCGCGGTGCCCCCCGTCGCCACCAGACCGAAGCCCATCTCGGCGAGGCGCTTGGCCAGCGTCATGACCACGCGCTTGTCGCGGTTCTTCACCGAGATGAACACCTTGCCGCTGGTGGGCAGCGTGGAGCCGGCCGCGACCTGCGCCTTCAGATACGCCTTGCGGAAATCGTGATCGATCCCCATGACCTCGCCGGTGGACTTCATCTCGGGCCCGAGCACGACGTCCACGCCGGGGAACTTGATGAACGGAAAGACCGACTCCTTCACCGCGATGTGGTCGGGCTCGCGCGCCTCGACGCTGGCGATGGCGCTCACCGGGTGGCCCAGCATCGCGCGCGTCGCCACCTTGGCCAGCGGCACGCCGATGGCCTTGGACACGAAGGGGATCGTGCGCGAGGCCCGCGGGTTCACCTCGAGGACGTAGACGGCGTCGTTACGAATCGCGAACTGCACGTTGATGAGCCCGACGACGCCGAGCGCGCCGGCCAGTGCTTTCGTCTGCGCGCGCAACGCACGCACCTGCTCCTCGCCCAGCGAGTACGGCGGCAGCGCGCACGCCGCGTCGCCCGAGTGGATGCCGGCCTTCTCGATGTGCTCCATCACGCCGCCGACCACGACCGAGTGGCCGTCGGCCACGGCATCGGCGTCGACCTCGATGGCGTCCTCCAGGAACTTGTCGATCAGGATCGGGTGCTCCGGACTGACCTTCACGGCCTCGCCCATGTAATTGCGGAGGTCCTCGTCGTCGTAGACGATCTGCATGGCGCGGCCGCCCAGCACGTACGACGGGCGCACGAGCACCGGATAGCCGATCGACGTCGCGATACGCTGGGCCTCGTCGAACGAGCGTGCGGTCGCGCCGGCCGCCTGCACCAGCCCCAGTTCGTCGAGGAGTCGAGAGAAGCGCTCGCGGTTCTCGGCACGGTCGATGGCATCGGGCGAGGTGCCCAGGATCGGGACGCCCGCCTGCTGGAGCGGGACCGCCAGCTTCAGCGGCGTCTGGCCGCCGAACTGTACGATGACGCCGAGCGGCCGCTCCTTCTCGACGATGTTCAGCACGTCCTCGAGCGTGAGCGGCTCGAAGTAGAGACGGTCGGAGGTGTCGTAGTCGGTGGAGACCGTCTCCGGATTGCAGTTGACCATGATCGCTTCCACGCCGAGCTCTTTCAGCGCGAAGGCCGCGTGAACGCAGCAGTAGTCGAACTCGATGCCCTGGCCGATCCGGTTGGGACCCGAGCCCAGGATGACGACCTTCTTCCGGCCGGTCGGCGGCGCCTCGTCCTCCTCCTCGTAGGTCGCGTAGAGGTAAGGCGTGTAGGCGGCAAACTCGGCGGCGCACGTGTCCACGGTCTTGAACGTCACCGTGATGCCATGACTCTTGCGGACTGCGCGCGCGGTTGCCTCGGTCGCTCCGGTGAGGGAGGCGATGCGCCGGTCGGCGAAGCCCCACTGCTTGGCCCGGCGCAGCAGGCGCGGATCGGTCAGGCCCGCCCGCGCGATCTCGGGCTCGAGCTCGACGATCTGGCGGATCTGCTCGAGGAACCAGGGATCGATCTTCGTCAGCGCGTGGATCTCTGACGTCGAGAAGCCGGCGCGGTACGCGTCCCCAAGGGCGAAGAGACGATCGGGATTGGGCACGCGCAGGAGCCCGCGCAGTTCGTCGTCGTCGATCGGGCGATCGAGCGTCAGGCCCCAGCGATCCTGCTCGAGCGAGCGCACAGCCTTCTGGAGCGCCTCCTTGAACGTCCGCCCGATGGCCATCACCTCACCGACCGACTTCATCTGGGTCGTCAACGTGCGGTCGGCCTCGGGGAATTTCTCGAAGGCCCAGCGCGGGATCTTCACGACGCAGTAATCCAGCACCGGCTCGAACGACGCCGGCGTCTCGCGCGTGATGTCGTTGCGGATCTCGTCGAGCGTGTACCCGACGGCCAGCTTGGCCGCGATCTTGGCGATCGGAAATCCGGTGGCCTTGGACGCGAGCGCGGAGGAGCGGGAGACGCGCGGGTTCATCTCGATGACGACCAGCCGGCCGTCGGCAGGATTCACGGCGAACTGGATGTTGCTGCCACCGGTCTCCACGCCGATCTCGCGGATGATCGCGGCGGCCGCGTTTCGCATGAGCTGGTATTCCTTGTCGGAGAGTGTCTGGGCCGGCGCGACGGTGATCGAGTCTCCCGTGTGGACGCCCATCGGATCGAAATTCTCGATCGAGCAGATGATGACGATGTTGTCCGCGCGGTCCCGCATGACCTCGAGCTCGAACTCTTTCCAGCCGATCACCGATTCCTCGACCAGCACGGTGCTGACCGGTGAGAGCTGCAGGCCCCAGCGGATGGCGTCTTCCAGCTCGTCGGGGTTGTAGGCGATCGAGCCGCCGGAGCCGCCGAGGGTGAACGACGGCCGGATGATCACCGGGTAGCCGATCTTCCTGACGACCTCGCGCGCTTCCTCGAGCGAGCGCACCTGGCCGGACTTCGGCAGGGCCAGGCCGATCCGCTCCATGGCCGCCTTGAACTGCTGGCGGTCCTCGGCCTTCTTGATCGCGGGCAGCTTGGCCCCGATCAGCTCGACGCCGAAGCGGTCGAGCACCCCGTCCTCGGCCAGCGCGACGGCGAGGTTCAGGCCCGTTTGGCCGCCCAGCGTCGGCAGGAGCGCCTGCGGACGCTCGCGCTCGATGACTTTGGCCAGGACCTCGGGCGTCAGCGGCTCAACGTAGGTGCGGTCAGCCGTCTCGGGGTCGGTCATGATGGTGGCGGGGTTCGAGTTGACCAGGACGACCTCGAAGCCCTCCTCGCGCAGCGCCTTGCACGCCTGCGTGCCCGAGTAATCGAACTCGCAGGCCTGGCCGATGACGATCGGCCCGGACCCGATCAGCAGGATCTTTCTGAGATCGGTCCGCCTGGGCAACGCCCTACTGTTCCACGACGCCGTAGACGATCGAGATCTCGGGCGCCGCCTCTTCACGGCGATAGAGGACGTCGTCGAGCCGGCTCGAGCCGATCCAGACCACGTCGCCGTTGCCCCACAGTTGCTCCCCGAGTACGCTCATCCGCTTCTCGACGCGCTCCTTGATGGCGTGCGCTTCCAGCGAGCTCTCGCTCGACGTGGTGAACGACGCCCAGTCCGGCTTCTGACCCGCGGTGTCGGTCTTCCGGTACGAGATGAGGTACAGGGGCATGTCGGACGCGCCTCCTTATCGGCCGCCGGCCATGAGGGCGGCGAACCGCTCGAACAGATAATTCGCGTCGTGAGGACCCGGCGAGGCTTCCGGATGGTACTGGACGGAAAACGCCGGCAGCTCGCGATGACGCAGTCCCTCGCACGTGCCGTCGTTGAGATTGACATGGGTCGGCACCCAGCCCGCACCCTCCACCGATTCCGGTTCCACCGCGAAGCCGTGATTCTGCGAGGTGATCGCCACCTTGCCGGTCACGAGATCCTTCACCGGATGGTTCGCGCCGTGATGCCCGAAGGGCAGCTTGTACGTCCGGCCACCTGCGGCCAAGCCGAGGATCTGGTGGCCCAGACAGATGCCAAAGACGGGGACTCGGCCCAGCAGGCTGCGCACCGCCTCGGTGAGATAGGGAACTGCCTCGGGATCGCCCGGGCCGTTCGAAAGGAACACCCCGTCCGGCTTCTGCTCGAGCACGGCGTCAGCCGGAGTCGTGGCGGGCACGACGGTGACGTCACAGCCGATGAAGGCGAGCTGGCGCAGGATGTTGAGCTTGATCCCGGCGTCATAGGCGACGACCCTGAAGCGCGGGGCCGCCGGGCGTGTGTAACCGCGGCGCAGGTCCCACGGGCCTTCGCTCCACACGAACGGCGCATCGCTGGTGACCTCGCGGACCAGGTCCCGGCCCACGAGCCCGGGCAGCGAGCGGGCCTTCTCGATCAACCGGGCTTCGTCGACGTCACCGGACGCGATCAGGCCGTCCTGGGCGCCCCGGTCACGGAGGTGACGTGTCAGCGCTCGAGTGTCGATCCCCTGGAGTCCGACGATGTCATGCGCCTTCAGATAGGCATCGAGCGACATCTTCCCTCGCCAGGACGAGGGCGCCGGTGAGGCCTCGCGCACGATGAAGCCGTTGACCCACGGCTGGCGCGACTCGACGTCCTCCTCGTTCACGCCGTAATTGCCGATCAGCGGATACGTCATCACGACGAGCTGACCGCGGTACGAGGGATCGGTGAGGATCTCCTGGTATCCCTGCATGGCGGTGTTGAAGATGACCTCTCCCCACGCCTCTCCCGCGGCGCCCAGGGCTTCACCCCTGAACACGCGGCCGTCGCGCAGGACGAGGATGGCGGGTGTCACCCGGAGACCACCTTTCCGCTCACGATCGTCTTCCACGGCCCGCCGCGGAGCGTCCAGCCCGCGAAGGGCGTGTTGCGGCTTTTGCTGTGAAACCTCGCGGGATCCACCGTGAGTTCCCGGTCCAGATCGAGAATCGTCACGTCGCCCGGCGCACCGGGCGCCAGGCTGCCGCCGGGCAGGTTGAGCAGATGGGCGGGACCGCGACTCATCCGCGCCACCAGCGTGGGCAGCGGCAGCAGCCCCGGCCTCACCAGCCGGTCGAGCAGGACGCTGACCGCCGTTTCCAGTCCCACCACACCGAAGGCGGCGTGGTCGAACTCGCCCTCCTTCTCGCTCAGCGCGTGGGGCGCGTGGTCCGTGGCCACGCAGTCGATGGTCCCATCGGCCAGCGCTTCGATCAGCGCCTCGGCGTCGCGCTTGCTGCGCAACGGCGGGCTCATCTTCGTGTTGGCGTCGAAGGCCCGCACCGCATCCTCGGTGAGCGTCAGGTGATGTGGGGTGACCTCGGCGGTGACCCTGACGCCGCGGGCCTTCGCGTCACGGACGAGCCGCACCGCGCCGGCCGTCGAGAGGTGGGCGATGTGGACGTGAGCGCCGGTCAGCTCGGCGAGGAGGATGTCGCGGGCCACCATCACGTCCTCGGCCACGGCCGGCGCACCGGGAATGCCCAGCTCGGTGGAGACGACGCCCTCGTTCATCGCGGCGCCCTTCGAGAGGTGCTGGTCCTCGGCGTGGCTGATCACCGGCGTGCCGAAGGGCAGGGTGTACTCCATGGCCCGGCGGTAGAGATCGGCGTTCATCACGCACTTACCGTCGTCGGAGAAGGCCACGCAGCCGGCTTCGGCCAGCTCGGCGAGCTCGGCCAGCTCCTCCCCCCGCAGCCCACGCGTCACCGCGCCGATCGCGTAGACGCGCACGCGGCCTTCGGTGCGAGCCTTGTCCAGGATGTAATCGGTGATCGATCGGTTGTCGTTGACGGGCTGCGTGTTGGCCATCGTGCAGACGGCGGTGAAGCCGCCCGCGGCGGCGGCGCGCGTCCCCGTGAGGACGGTCTCCTTGTACTCGAAGCCGGGCTCGCGCAGGTGCACGTGGATGTCGATGAGCCCGGGGCACACGACCTTGCCGGTCGCATCGACGGTCTCGACGCCCCCCGGCGGGGCCAGCTTCGGCCCGACGCGCTTGATCGTCGTGCCCTCGATCAGGACGTCGGCGATCGCGTCCACCTGGTTCGCCGGATCGATCACGCGCCCGTTCCGGATGAGTAAGCTTCCCGGAGTGCTCATGCGTTCTCTCCCGCGCCTTTGCTGCCGGCCAGCAGGAACAGGACGCCCATGCGCACGGCGACGCCCTTGGCGACCTGGTCGAGGATTACCGAGTACGGCCCGTCGGCGACCTCCGGCGACAGCTCGACGCCGCGGTTCACCGGGCCGGGATGCATGATCAGCACGTCGGGCCGCGCGTGGGCAGCCAGCTTGTCGAGCGTCAGGCCCCAGTAGTGCGAGTACTCGCGCAGCGAGGGAATGAGGCCGGCCGTCATCCGCTCCTGCTGGAGCCGCAGCATCATGATGACGTCCACGTCGCGGATGGCGTCCTCCAGGCGATAGGCTACCTTCACGCCCAGCTCCTGGGCGTAAGGCGGGATCAGCGTGGGCGGCCCGGCCACCGTCACCGTCATGCCGAGCTTGCGCATGCCATGGATGTTCGAGCGGGCCACGCGGCTGTGCGCGATGTCGCCGACGATGGCCACGTGCAGGCCGTCGAAGTGGCCCTTCCTCTCGCGGATCGTGAGCAGATCGAGCAGGGCTTGCGTCGGGTGCTCGTGGGCGCCGTCGCCCGCGTTCACGATGCTGCACGGCAGCTCGCGCGCGAGGATGGCCGCGGCGCCGGCCGACGAGTGGCGAACCACGACGACGTCGGGGCTCATGGCCGCGATGTTCTTGGCCGTATCGATGAAACTCTCGCCCTTGGAGGTACTCGACCCACTGGCCGAGAAGTTGATGACGTCGGCCGAGAGCCACTTGCCCGCGATCTCGAACGACGTCCGCGTGCGCGTGGACGATTCGTAGAAGAGGTTGACGATCGTCTTGCCCCTGAGCGCGGGGACCTTCTTGATCTCGCGTGTCGCGATCTCCTCCAGCGACGCCGCGGTGTCGATGAGCAGGGTGATCTCAGCCGCGTCGAGATCCCGCATGGCGAGCAGGTGCTTGCGTGTCCAGGCCATCTCAGGCCTCCTCGGCGTGGTGTTCGTTCACCACGCACGCCGGCGCGGGAAGCCGGGCCAGATGACGAGCCAGCCGAGGCCCGAGCGAGGAGCCGACCGCAGCGTACGCGGTTGTACGTGAGGATCGGGGACGAGCGAGAACGAAGGCGGGCGACGTTAGATGGCCCGGCATCTCAGGCCTCCTCGGGGGCTTCGATGACGACGCGATCCTCACCATCGTGCTCGCGCATCCGCACGGCGACGGTCTCGCGACGGGACGTGGGCAGGTTCTTGCCGACGTAATCGGGCCGGATGGGCAACTCGCGGTGCCCGCGATCGACGAGGATCGCGAGCTGGATCATACGCGGCCGCCCCAGGTCGATCAGCGCGTCGAGCGCGGCCCGGATCGTCCGGCCAGTGAAGAGGACGTCGTCGACGAGGACGACGGTCTTGCCCTTGATGCTGAAGGGAATGTCGGTACCGCGGACCACCGGGGCGCCCCGCATGTCGAGGTCGTCCCGGTAGAGCGTGATGTCGAGCGTGCCGACCGGCAGCGTGGTGCCGTCGATGCGCGCGATCTTCTGGGCGAGCCGCTGGGCCAGGGTGACGCCCCGGGTGCGCAGGCCGACGAAGGTGACGTCCTTGGCGCCGCCGTTCTTTTCGAGGATCTCGTGGGCGATACGTGTCAGCGCGCGGTCGAGCGCCGACTCGTCGAGGACTTCGGCCTTTTCACGGAGCTTCGGCGGGCCACTGCTCATTTCCGCTCCTTGCGAGCCTCGCGGGGCACGCTTAAAGGAGTTCACTGCACCAGCGACTCATGCACTCTACACAGAATCTCGGGCCCGTGTCAACGAATTGCCCTACAGGTAGGGCTTCACGCTGGTCTCAGGAGGCTCCGACGGCCGCCTCTGCGTGAGTCGATTCCGTGAAGGTCGGCTCCCAACCGGGCTCGGGATCTGCGACGAAGCAGGGCATCTCTCCGAGATGGGCGTAGCTGAGCAGACGACGCTCCATGCCGCTCGCCACTGGGTCCACACCGGCTCGCTCGAGCGCCGGCTCGGTGAAGAGCAGGTAACCGTCGGCGTCGACCGGGTTCTTCAACAGTCGATGCGCCAGGATGACGTCCGGCCCGGCGACGCGGGCGTGTCCGCCGACGACCTGGCGGACGAACCGCCCGTGGTGGGCGATGAGCTTGAGGTTGAGCTGCGCCGTTGCGCGGCAGGCCCCGCAGGAGCACGAATCGTCGAGCGCCATCCTGCTCTGCACTTCCTTGAACCCTCGGAACGCGTCCATGAGGGCGTTCGGGATCATGCGGCTGTCGACGGTCCCCTCGGGCCCGATGGCGAACACCGCGTCTCCCTCCAGCTCCTGGATCTCGAGGGGAGGCGCCAGGCGATGCATCACGGCCTCGAGCAGCGCACCGGTGATCTCGGCGCCATGCTGGAGCTCGGTGGCCGTCACGAACGCGGTGAACCCGGAGATGTCGGCCAGGATCAGGAACCCCTCGTCGCTCATGTCACAGGCTAAGACACCGGACGGGTGTCCCGGTGAAACGCGGGGGAGGACTCCCTCAGCGGCCTTCCTTCCAGCGGGGGCGGATCCGGCGCTCGTGCTCGACGGTCACCCGGCCGTTCTTGATCACCCAGGGCCGGAACGGCTGGGCGGCGACGATGTCCTCGACGCGCTCGCAATCCCAGACGACGAGGTCGGCGCGGCAGCCCTGAACGATGCCGTAGTCGGGCAGGCGCAGGATCCGCGCGGGGTAGATCGTCAGGCAGTCGACGAGCGTACGCAGGTCCTGGGGTGTCCCCATGTGCGCCGCCACCGAGGCCAGGAACGCCATGTGGGCGAGATCGGCGGTGCCCACGGGCGTGAAGGGATTACGCACGTTGTTGGTGCCGAGCGCGACCGGCACGTCGGCCGCCAGCAACCGGCGGATCGGCGCGAGCCCGCGGGGCGGATTGATGTCGTCGTTCCGGCCCATGAGGTAGAGGTCGGTGGCCGGCAGCGAGATGACGCCGATGCCGGCCTTGGCCAGGTCCTCGGCCAGCTCCTTCTGCTCGACGGCCGGCAGCGCCGAGGCTTCGCTCAGATGGCCCACGGCGACGCGGCCCCGCCAGCCCGTCCGATGCGTGCGATCGATCACCTTGCGGATGTGCATGTGCGCCGGCTCGTCGAAGAAGTCGATGTGGAAGTCGACGTCGACGTTGAAGGCCTGAGCGAGCCCGAAGACGATGTCGATGTGCTGATCGGCGTCGCGGTCGTTGTAGGGGACGCCCCCTACCGCGTCGGCGCCCATCTGGAGCGCCCGTCGCAGCAGGCCCTCGGTGCCCGGGGCCTGGAGAATCCCTTCCTGGGCGAACGCGCAGAGGCGGAGGTCGATGGCCGGCGCGTACTCCTGCTTCAGCGCCAGCGCCGTCTCCATGCTCATGAGGCCGATGATCGGGTCCACCTCGACGTGGACGCGCATGGCCGTCGTGCCCGCCGCGATGGCCATGTCGAGGACGCGGCAGGAGCGCTGGCGGATGTCGTCGGCGGTGAACCCGCGCTTGGCCTCGGCCACCATGCGAATTGCGTCCAGCACCGACTCGGCGCCGGTCGCCAGGCGCTCCGACAGCAGCGCCTTGTCGAGGTGGATGTGCGCCTCGACCAGGCCCGGCGTGACGACGCGGCCGCCGACGTCGATGCGCTCGTTTGCCGGCGCGCGCACGCCCGGCTCGTGGGTCAGGAGCTCCGTGATGCGGCCGTTGGCGATCGAGATGTCGACCAGGCGCGGGCGGCCCGGCAGCACGCAGCCACGCAGCAGGAGGTCGGTCACGAGCGGCGGGCCATCCGCTTCTGCACTATGTGAAGGCTGCCCTCCTGGTCGGGTGACACGCCGTTTCGTCCCGCGTAGGACGGCACGGCCTGGAGCAGCTTCTGGCCGGTCGTCGGATCGATCAATCTGGCCAGCTTGATGCCGTCCACGCGCATCAGCGCGATCTCGGCCAGCGACAGCACGCGACAGCCCTCCTCCAGGTGTCCGCCGAACGCGCGGTGGCGGTCCGTGAGCACCATGTGGCAGTGCACGTGATAGTTCGCGATCACGCCGCTCATGGCGAGGATCTCCACGCCGCGGGGCGTCGTGCGCCGATAGAAGTTCTTGGGCGGGAAGGAGGGGCCGATCGCCCCGCTGACCGCCACGTCGGTGAGGCTGCCGAAGCCCGTGAGGATGACGCCGTTCCTGATCTTCTGCTGGCGGCAAATGTCCCTCAGAGATTCCAGGAGGCGGTCGCCGTAGGCCAGGCGGAGGACGACGATGCGGCCGGCGCGTGCTCCGCGCGCGATCATCCGTTTCGCAGCCATGGGGTCTCCTTTCCGAATCGCCCCGCGGGCATCATACGCGGTTGGTGGTTCGATCACGGAATTCATCACGCGATCTCGAGGAAGGCGTCGGCCGGTAACCGCACGCCGATCGGATCCCCGGGGCCGAGTGGTGGCGCGGCGCGAACGGTGGCGAGCAGCCGCACGCCGCTCGACAGCTCGACCCTGACCTCGGTGTGGTCGCCGAGGTACATGACGCCGATCACCAGCGCGGCGAGCGTGTCGGCGCCCTCCCCGAGCTCCACGCGCTCGGGCCGGATCAGTAGCCGCACGTGCTCGCCCGGGACCAGCGGCCGGGGCAGGCGGACGTCTACCCGCAGGCCGCCTGCGATCTCGACGGCGCGCGCCTCGAGCGCGCGCGCTTCGAGCACGGTGGAAGCGCCGATGAAGTCGGCGACGAACCGCGTGGCCGGCCGCTCGTACACCTCGCGCGGCGTGCCGAGCTGCTCGATGCGTCCCGCGTTCATGACGGCGATGCGATCGGACAGGCCCAGCGCCTCGTGCTGATCGTGGGTGACGAAGAGCGTCGTGATGCCGACCGCCCGCTGGATCTCCTTGAGCTCGGTTCGCATCTCCTCACGCAGCCTGCGGTCGAGCGCGGCCAGCGGCTCGTCGAGCAGGAGCACGCGTGGCCGGATGACGAGGGCGCGGGCGAGCGCGGCGCGCTGCTGCATTCCGCCCGAGAGTTGGCCTGGGCGCAGCGTCGCCGCGCCGTCCAGGCGCACGAGGGCGAGGGCGTCGGTCACCGACTGGACGATCTCGGCCCGGTCCGCGCCCCGCTCGCGAAGGCCGAACGCGACGTTCTCGGCCACCGTCATGTGAGGAAAGAGCGCGTACGACTGGAAGACCACGCCGAGGCCACGCTGCCACGCCGGCCGGGCGGTCACGTCGGCGCCGTCGATGCGAACGCGGCCGCGGTCGGGCTGGGCGAAGCCGGCGACGACGTTGAGCGTGGTGGTCTTGCCGCAGCCCGACGGCCCGAGGAGCGCGAGCAGCTCCCCTTCGATCACGGCGAGGTCGATCCCAGCCAGCGCTCGGACACTCCCGTACGCCTTCTCGACCCCTTCGAGGGCAACGACCGTCTTCGCGGTCACCGGTCGTCGCCGATGTGCAGGATGCGCGAGAGCCCCAAGAGGCGGTCGGTCAGCAGCACGGCGATGAGCGTGGCGCCGATGAAGAGCGTGGAGAGCGCCGCCATCGTGGGATCGGTGTAGTTCACGACGTACGTGAACATGGCCACGGGCAGGATCTCGGTGACGCGGGTGGAGACGAACAGCGAGACGACGAACTCGTTGACGGACACAATCACCGCGAACAGCACCGCGGCGAAGAGGCCGGGGCGGAGCAGCGGCAGGGTCACGCGGCGGAAGACCCGGCGAGGTCGCGCCCCGAGACTGGCCGCGGCGCGCTCGAGCTCAGGGTCGAGATTCGCCACGCTCACCGCGACCGAGCGGATCACGAAGGGCAGGACGAGCACGGTGTGGGCGGCGATGAGCACAGCGTGATTGGCGAGCAGGCCGAAGCGCGCGGCCAGGATGAGGAAGCCGAGCCCGATGGCCACGCCGGGAATGATCAGCGGTGACAGGAGCATCGCGCTCCAGAATCCCCGCGCGCGGAGGGGACAGCGGACGAGCGCCAGCGCGGCCGCCGTCCCGATGGGGAGCGCCAGCAGCGCGCTGGCCCCGGTGACGATGACGCTGTTGACCGCGGCGCGCTGGAACTGGGCATAGGTCAGCGCGTTCTCGTACCAGCGGAGCGACAGCCCGTCCGGCGGGAACGACAGGATCGCGGTGGGGTTGAACGAGGCGACGACGACCACGGCCGTCGGCAGCGTCATGAAGCCGACGAGCAACCCGACGACGACGCGTCCGATCACGCGGCCGCGCCACCCGCGCGGCTGAGGGCGCGCGTGACCACGGCCAGGAGCAGGAACGTGATGGCGAGGGCGACCGCCGCGAACGCTGCGCTGCCCGGCCAGTTGAAGGCGTCGAGGGCCAGGTCCTTCACGACGTTGGCGATCATCTTCACACGGCCGCCGCCGAGCAGCTCCGGCGTGGGCAGCGCGCTGAACGTCCACGCGAACACGACGAGCGATCCCGACACCACGCCGGGCATCGACAGCGGCAGCGTCACCCGCCAGAAGACCCGCCACGGTCGCGCGCCGAGACTGGCCGCGGCGCGCTCGTAGGTCCGGTCGATGTGGCTGATGGCCGCGGCCAGGATCAGGATCATCGTCGGCATCGAAAAGTGCACGAGCCCGATGAGCACGCCGGCCGGCTCGAACAGGAGCTTCACCGGCCAGTGGATGAACGTGTGGCCGAGGACGAGCATCCACGCATACGTCCGCACGATCGCGCCGGTGAAGAACGGCGCCAGCGTGAGCACCAGGAGGAGCGAGCGCACCGTGGCCGACCGGCTCCGCGCCAGCGCGTAGGCGACGGGATAGGACGCCACCAGCGTCAGGACGGTGGTCAGCGCGCTGAGCACGACGGTGTCCCAGATGTAGCGGAGGTACAGCGGCGACAGCACGGCGTCGAGGTTGCGCGTGGTCAAGCCGCCCGTCCTGAGCGAGCCCGGGATGAACTCGAGCACGCTGAACTGCAGCAGGGCCGCCAGCGCGATGGCCAGCAGCGCCATCACCAGGATCGCCGGGAGCAGCAGGATCACTTGGCGACGATGGTGGCGTTGAACCACTCTTTCCAGGCCGGGAGCGTCTTCGCGCGCGTCTCGTCGTCCATGATGTAGCCGCGCTCCTTCCATTCGGCCGGTGTGGTGAAGACGCCGGGCTGCCCGCGCAGCTTCGCGGGCACCGCGGCCTTGAGGTTGGTGGGCCCGGCCTTGAAGGTAAGGACGAGCTGCTCCTGGATCTCCCGGGACAACGCGAGGTCGATGAACTGGTGGGCGGCGTCCGACTTCTTGGTGCCGGCCATGATCGCCATCGTGTCGATGCCCACGATGCCGGGCCTGTCCGTCGGATTGACCACCTTCACGGGCAGGCCCTGTTCGATCAGGTGAAACGCGTTGATCGACAGCATGACCTGCACGGGCGCCTCGCCGGTCTTCATGAGGTCCTGGCTGCGAGCGTCGGTGGAGAAGAAGGCCGCGATGTTGGGCTTGAGACGTTTCAGGCGCTCCTGGCCCTTCTGCCAGCTTCGCTCGTCACCGCCCTCGAGGAGCGCGCTGATCGTGATGATGTGCGACGGATCGAAGTCGGGCATCCCGACCTTGCCCTTGAGCTGGGGATCCCAGAGGTCCGCCCACTTCGTGATGTCCACCTTCACCTGATCAGGCCGGTAGGCGATCGTGTACACGTAGGCCCACACGCCCAGGTGCGCGTCGCTGCGCAGTGCCTCCGGTGCCAGGTCGCGCGCGCTGGGCAGCTTCGCCATGTCGAGCTTCTGGAACAGGCCGTCGGACATGTAGAGGCGGCCGACGTGGCTGGTCGTGAACGTGATGTCCACGAGCGGCGCGGTCTTGGCCACGCGGGCCTTGGCCAGCCGGTCGAGCGTGCCGCCGACCTCGAACTCGACCGGGATGCCCGTCTTCGCCGTGAAGGGCTTGGCGATCACCTTCTCGACGGTGTCCTTCCAGTTGCCGCCCCACATGCTGATCACGAGTGGGTCAGCGGCGGGGGCGGGGCCGGCCGCGAGCAGCAGGACGACGACGAGCGCGGCGAGGATCGGTCGATGAGCCATCAGGAGCCCTCCTTCGAGGCGACGGCCAGCGCGGCGCTCACCCGAGCTCGAGCACGAGGTCGCTGACGCGGTAGCCGCTGATCGGGTTCAAATCCATGGGGCAGGCGCTGACGGCGGCGATTACGCTCATGAGCGCGAGCAGCTCGACGGCGTCGCCGGGCCGGGCCAGCGACTCCCCGAACTCCACGCGGCCGTCGGGATAGCTCATGTTCTGGAAGAAGTTCACCGGCTGGGGCAGCCGATGACGCTCGAGCTTCCAGGGACGTAGCGCGTCCACGAAGTTGTCGGAGCAGGAGCGGTGGCCGGTGACGCCGAAATCGTACTCGTAGCGCCACGGATCACAGGCGGCGATGAGCATGTCGTGGCGGCCAGTGTCGTCGCGGGTGATCTCGAGCATCGGCATCCGGCGGTTGGTCCTGAGCTGATCGCCCCTGGTCGGGAACAGACGTCCGAGCGACACCAGCGTGTGGAGCGGGCTCAGCGCGTGGTCGATGTCGCCGGCGTCGAACGCGACGAAGTCGGCCACCTGCTTGCCAGCCACGTTGACGATCCGCAGTCGATCGCCGGCGCGCAGCGTCACGGCCCGGGCGGTGCCGGCGGGCACGGTGATGCGCTCGGCCATCAGAGATAGTGGTCGAGGGGCTGGGGCGGGTGGGCAAACTTGCGCACCTTGGAGTGGGTCACGCCCAGCCCGACGATGCTTTCGGCGACCTTGACGCCGACGGTCACGGGATCGAGCACGGGTATCCCGGCCAGCCGCGAGAGCTCGACGTCGTAGCCGCAGAGCCCCGCGCAGGCCAGGATGACGACTTCGGCCCGGTCCTCGGTGACCACCTTCTGGATCTGCTCCTTCAGCTCGCGCAGCGTCTTCTCCCGGTTGATCGCGCACTCTTCCACGTTGATGTTGATCGCCCGGACCGACGCGCACTTCGCCTCGAAGCCGTAGTAGCGCACGAGGTCCTGTTGATACGGGATGAACTGCTGGAGCATGGTCAGCGTCGTGAAGCGATGCCCGAGCAGGCAGGCCATCGCCATCGAGGATTCGGCGATCGAGACGACCGGAATCGTCAGCGCTTCCTTGAGGGCATCGATGCCGACGCGCCCGAAGCCGGCCAGCACGACGGCGTCCGGCTTGTGCAGCGCGACCGCGTCCAGGCACGTCCGGATCATGAAGGCGCCCGACAGATAATCGCCGAAGGCGGAATCGATGTTGCGGGTTCCACCCTTGGTGGTGATGCCGACCAGCTCGGTGCCCGCCGAGGCCGCCCGGCGCGCCGATTCCATGATCTGGGCGGTGACCGCCTCGGAGCTGTTCGGGTTGACGACGAGGAGTTTCATTCGCGAATCCTCAGCCAAAAGTGAGAGGCGTGCGGCGGCAGTCGCGGCAGTTCGCGCTCCACATCCGCGATGACGGCATCGGTCTCTGCCCCGGCCAATAGTTGCTCGATATCCCAGGCGTCCTGAGGGCCGCCGGCGTAGAGCTTGAGCAAGATCAGGTCAGCCCGTCGGGCGACCGGTACGTGGATGCCGTCGACCTCGCTCTCCGCCGCCCGCTCGAGCACTCCGGACATCCGGCCGCTCCGGCCGATGACGACATCCAGCGGCCCGCCGCCTTCGCGAGGCCGCAGGCGCACCGCGCCCGCCAGCGGGTCATCGGCGTCGCCGCGATGCAGCGTGATATCGACGTCATCGAGTTTCGCGCGGTCCCAGTACGCGCTCACGAGGCAGGCGAGGTCGGTCACCAGCACGTCGAGGCCCCGCGTCGAACGACTGACACCGTGCACGGCCATGGCCCCGGCGCCGATCAGCGCGAAGGGTGTTCCGTGTGCGCGGAGCGTGGCAGCCACCGACCCGAGCAGAGTCACCCGATGAGGACGGCCAGACAGGCCGAGGCCCGGCGACCATACTGCTTCTGGCGGTCGAGGATGCGGGCCGCGTCGACGCGGGACAGCCCGCGCGCGCGCCTGAATGCCTCGAGATCCCGCTCGCCGAGGGCCAACGCCAGGGCCACCCGCTCCGCCGCCGTGAGAGCGAGCACCGCTCCGCGATCCTCGTCCCGTAGACGATCGAGCACGCTCTTCATCGCCTCGAACTATAGCAAGTGTGCCTGCTCAGTCCACCACCGCCACGACCTGGATCTCGATGAGCTGCTCGGGCTCGCCCAGCTCGAGCACCGCGATGTTGGTCGACGTCGGCTTGTGGTTGAACGGGCGGAAGTACGAGTTGATGACGCCGGCGGCCTTGCCGATGTCGCCCATGCGCGGGCGGGCGCGCAGGACGAAGACGTGCACGACGTCCTTGAAGCTGGCGCCGGCCGCTTCCAGCGTCTGCTTGATGCCGTCCATCGCGGCCCGGGTCTGGGCCTCGAGATCGTTCGGCATGTACTTGAGGACTTCTTCGCGGCGGTGCGGGTGGTCGTGATAGACGGGCAGCGCGGTGTTGCCGGACAGCCACAGGATCTTGCCGCTCTTGATCTTGATGGCCGGCACGTAGGGCATGAACACCGACGTGTCGTGGCTCGGGTGATGGATCACCTCGAGGTTCGGGTTCTGGCCGGCAACCGGGATCGGCAGCAGCATCGTCACGACGACGGCGAGTATCGCCAGTACGGTCAGCATGGTTCGCCCTCCTTGGCTCACGGCATGATCTCTCCGCCGTTGGGATGAAGCGTCTGCCCACAGAAGTACCGGCTCTCGTCGGAAGCGAGAAAGACGAAGGCGCCGACGAGGTCCTCGGGCATCCCGAGGCGCTTGAGCGGCAGCGATGCGGCGTGGGCGCGCTTGACGTCGTCGGGCAGCGGATCGAATCCGGTGTCGATCAGCCCGGGCGCGATCGAGTTCACCAGGATCCCGTGGGGGGCGAGCTCCTGGGCCAGAGCGCGGGTGAAGGTGAGGAGTCCGCCCTTGGCCGCGGAGTACGCGGTGTAGCGGGGGCGCCCGATGTAGGCGAGCTGGGACGTCAGGATGATGATGCGCCCGCTCTTCTGCGCCATCATCACCGGCGCGACCTCGCGGCAGCAGAGGAACGCGCCACGGAGGTGGACGCCCATCATGCGGTCCCAGTCGTCGAGGGTCATCTCGGTAATCGGCTGGGCCTTCTGGATCCCCGCGTTGTTGACCAGGACGTCGATGCGCCCGAAGGTCTCGCGCACGGTGCTCACGAGCGCTCTGACGTCGCGCTCCACGGTGACGTCGGTCTTGATCGCGAGCGCACGCCGTCCCGTCTTCTGAAGCTCGCTCACCAGCGAGCGCGCCTGGGACTCCTCCGCGATCCACGCGACTGCGACGTCGGCGCCCTCGTCGGCATAGACGCGCGCGACCGCGCGACCGATGCCGGTGTTGCCGCCGGTGATGATCGCCACCTTGCCGGCCAAACGGTTCATCGCAGTCGCCCGGCCATCAGGGCACCACCTGCGTCCCCGCGCGTCCGGCGATGGCCTCGGCGACGCGGTCGAGCGAGGTGATCACCGCGGCGACGCCTCCGCGCTCGACGAACTCGACGGCGGCCTGGACCTTGGGCCCCATGCTGCCGGGCGGGAACTCGCCGGCGTCGAGGAACCGGTGAGCCTCGCTCACGGTGAGCCGGTCGAGGAAGCGCCGCCCGGGCGTGCCCCAGCCGACCGCGACGCGGTCCACCCCGGTCAGGAACACGATCCGCTCGGCGGAAAGCTCGCGAGCCAACACCCCGGTGGCCAGGTCCTTCTCGATGACCGCCTCCACGCCCTTCACCCCGGCAGGCAATTCCAGGACCGGGATGCCGCCGCCACCGACGGCGATCGGCACCACGCCCGCATCGACGAGCGTACGGATGAGCGGCGCCTCCACGACGCGGATAGGCCGCGGCGACGGCACCACGCGGCGCCAGCCGCGGCCACTGTCCTCGACGACGTGCCATCCATAGTCGCGCGCGTGGCGCTGGGCTTCGGCCTTCTTGTAGAAGGGGCCGATTGGCTTGGTCGGCAGACCGAAGGCCGGATCGTCCTCGGCCACGACGACCTGGCTGACGATCGAGGCGACGTGCGTGGAGAGCCCGCGAGCGGCCAGGAGATTGCCGAGGACCTGCTGGATCGCGTAACCGAGGCTGCCCTCGGTCTCGGCCACGCAGAGATCGAGCGTCAATGCCGGCATGACCGGCTTCGAGATCTCCATCCTCAGCAGCTCTTCGCCGACCTGGGGCCCGTTGCCGTGCGTCAGCACGAGGCGGTGGCCGGCGCCCACGAGATCGGCGAGCGGAGGCAAGCTCACGGCAAGGGCGTCGAACCACTCGCTCGGCGCGCCGACTCCATCGTCGGAGCGGAGCGCGTTACCGCCAATGGCGACGACGACCAGGCTCACGGCGCGTCGGCCAGCGCCAGCAGGGCCTGCTCGAAGCAGGCGAGGGGGGCGCGCACGACGCCGGCACCGATCTGGCCGGTACCGGCCTTGCGGCCGGCGATGCCCGTGTTGATCAACGGCGTGACGCCGAGCTCGACCACGCGGCGGACGTCGATCCCGGCCGGAGCGCCGCGCTCGTCGAGCGTCGGGATCCTGAAATGCGGATGCTCGCCGACGCAGATCTCCTCGATCTCGGCGGTGGCCGCCATCGCTTCTCGCATGCCTCCAGCTCCGACGAATCGCGCGACGGAAGGCGAGGCCGCCATGGCGCCACCGCCGAGCCCGATCGTCTCGACGATCGCGCTGTCGCCCATGTCGGGGTTGGCATCGTCGCCGGAGAAGCCGGGGAAGTAGAGGCCGACGGGCGTGTTCACCGGGGCCGTGAACCAGCGGTCGCCGAGCGCCGAGACGCGAATCCCGAAGTCGGTGCCGTTGCGCGCCATGACCGTGACCAGCGTGGAGTGCGGCACGCCGGCGGCGGGATCGGCGAGCGCCTTACCCGCGGCCATCGCGACGTTGAGGAAGAACTGGTCGTTGCCGGCGATGAACTCGGCCAGCCGGGCCGCTGCGTGGTGACGGTCGGCTGCGCGCGCGACGTGCGGCATCAGCGCGCGCGCCAGCAGCGCGGACGCAGCCACGTTGCGCTGATGCATCTCGTCGCCCATGCGGAGCGCCTGGGCCATCAGGGGACGCAGCGCGATGCCGCCCGAGGCGCGGAGCGCCGCGCCGAGAAGTGGCCCCGCCTCCTGGGCCAGCCAGGTGAGCCGCGCGACGACGCTCGCGTCGTTGGCGCCGAAGCGGAGGACCTTGCCCAGTCCCTCGTTGATCGTCACGTGGGCGCGGTTGCCGTGCGTCCGATTCTCGACCACGAAGACGGGCATCGAGTTGGTGATCAGTCCGGTCATCGGGCCGACCGCCTTCCAGTGATGGCAGGGCTCGAGGCGGACCTGACCGCTCACCACGAGCCCGGCCGCCGCGTCGTCGTTGGCCGCCCAGTTCTCGTAGCGCACGGCGCAGACGATCGCGGCGCGCATCGGCTCGCACATCCGCGCCCACGCGATCGGCGGTCCGGCGTGGAGAACGGTGCGCGGGGGCAGATCGAGCGCCTCCCAGGCGGGACGGCAGTCGAGGAGAACGGGCTCGCCGTTGACGAGGCGCTCGAAGGCGTCGGCGTTCGCCTGATCGATGACGTCTCTGCGGTCCTCGAGCCGATCGAGCGCCGACACCAGCGCCGGATTGGTCGCCGCCGGCGGCCGCCAGTCGAGATGGACGACCGGGACGCCCAGGCGCTTCAGGTCCTCGGCGAAGAGCCCGAGGCCCAGGCTCACGACGCGCGGCGGCCGGCCGAGCAGTGGCTCAAGCAAGAGAGAGGGACAATAGCATCCCTGCCGGCGGACCGTATACTTGGCCCCGATGGCCTCGGTGTTCGTCCTCTCTCCGGCGAGCTGCTCGGGCCTGCGTGCTCACATGATCCTGCGCCCGGGCGCAGCCTCGCTGCTGGCGCGCCGGCTCCGCGAGCCGCTCGGCGCGCCCCTGGGCGAGGTCTACACGTTCCTGTCCGGGCTCTACTTCCGCGGCAAGCTCGCCTACGCCCGCGCATTCGCGGATCGGCCCGAGCACGTCCTCGTGATCACGCCGACGGCCGGCCTGAGGCCTCCGGACACGCTGGTGACGCTCGACGTGCTGCGTGGCTTCGCGCGCGTCGACATCGCCGACGGCAGCGCTCGCTTCCGCCGACCGCTCCTTGCCGACGCGAGGACGCTGGCCGCCGGCCTCGGCGCCGACGACGAGGTGATCCTCCTCGGCAGCATCGCCTCGCCGAAGTACGTCGACGTCCTGTCCGGTGTCTTCGGCCCGCGCCTCAAATTTCCGGCCGCGTTCGTCGGCCGGGGTGACATGAGCCGCGGCGGGCTCCTGCTCCGCTGTGTGACGGCCCGCACGGCGCTCGACTACGTTCCCGTGGCCGGCGCCACGCGTCGCGGTGCTCGGCCGCCCAAGCTGCCGCCGCTTCCGCGTCGCGTGGTTCCGGCCGGCGAGTGATGGCGACCCGCCACGGCGTCCATCCGGCGGTTCACCATTCCGGGCTGCGCGAGGCGCGGCGGCGAGCGGCGTCGGCCGTCACGATTCCACGCAACGTCGACAACGCCGTCGTCGAGATCGCCGGGCGCGAGGTGAAGCTGACGAACCTGCGCAAGGTCTTCTGGGCGGACCTCGGCGTGACCAAGGCCGACCTGCTCCAGTACTACGCCGACGTGGCGCCCGCGCTCCTGCCGCACGTGCGCGACCGGGCGATGGTGATGCGGCGCTATCCGAACGGCGCCACCGGCGAGGCGTTCTTCATGAAGCGGGCGCCCTCACCGCGGCCGGATTGGATCGAGATCTGCGAGATCGAGCACGACTCCGGCAACGTCATCGGGTTCCCGATCGTCCAGGACGTGGCGTCGCTGCTGTGGCTCGTCAACCTGGGCTGCATCGATCTCAACCAGTGGTACGCGCGCTGCGACGACGTCGATCGGCCGGACTATCTCCACTTCGACCTCGATCCCGGCACCGCGACGTTCACGGAGGTGCTGGAGACCGCGCTCATCGTCCACGAGGCGTTGCGCGGCCTCGGGATGCCGGACTACGTCAAGACGACGGGCTCGAAGGGCCTGCACGTCTACGTGCCGATCGTGCGGGGGCCGACGCAGAAGGACGTGTGGACGGCGGCCAAGACGATCGCGCTGCAGCTCGCCCGCGCTCACCCGCGCCTCATGACGACCGAGTACAAGGTGGCGCGCCGTCCGGCCTCGCGCGTCCTGCTCGACTACAACCAGAACGCGTGGGGCCGCACGCTGGCGTCGGTCTACTCCGTGCGCCCGCATCCGCGGGCCTGTGTGTCGACGCCCGTGACGTGGGACGAGGTCACGCGCGGGGTGGCCATCGAGGACTTCCGGATCGACAACGTGCGCGAGCGCATCACGCGTCTCGGCGACCTGTGGGCGCCCGTCGCCCACGACCGGGGCCGGCGCTTCGACTTCGCGCGGCTCGCATCGTGAGCGCGCCTTTTCGCCCGTCGCGTCATAACCCGGACCGGTCGACGTGCGCGGCTCGATGCGCCAGCCGCCAGCCGGTGTGGGTCTTCCGCCAGTGGTCGTGATACTCGCCTGAGATCGTCGGGCGCGGCGCTGCGTCGGCGACACATCCTCGACGAAGAGCCCGGAAAAGCCGTCGGCGTCCGCGCTGTCGTACGTGTACGAGTAACGAGCGAGGATCTCGAGGATGGGGTCCCTCTCGCCAGGAGCGTTCGCGTCGTGTTTTCATGACCGCGACCAACGTCCGAGGAGAAGCCATGGCAAAGCTGCCCGAGGGTCTCGACCCGACCATCCAGCGCCGCGAGATCGTGTTCGAGGCCGACGTCACGTCGGTCACCCCATTCTTGAAGCTGGCGACCGTGAGCCACAACGGTACCGCACACAAGACGTTCGCGTGCGATGAAGGCCCGAACCTCGGCGGGCTCGGCTCGGCCCCGACGCCGCTCATGTACTTCAGCGCGGCGCTCGCCTTCTGACTGATGACCCAGGTGTCCCGGTACGGGCACATGCTGAAGGTGACCGTGAATGGCATGCGAATGCGCGTGCGCGCCCGCTATCGCGTGACTGGTTCGGTGCTCGACGACAGCGTGAGGGCATCGATGATGGGGGCCGAGACCACGCTGGAAATCGACTCGCCTGACCCGCCCGACCGGGTGTCCCGGGTGGTGCGGAACGCCGAGCGCGGATGCTTCGTCATGCAGGCGCTCCTCGAGCCAGTACCGGTCACGGGCCAGACGATCCTCAACGGCCAGCCGCTGGCGACGGACTAGACGCGTCCGGGAGGGCGAAGCTGCTTCAGCGGGCGGCGATCCGCGCCGCAAGGCGCGCAGCCTGCGCGTTCGACGGCATGACGACGACGCCGGCGCCGCGCAGGCGGGAGACCTGGGCGCTTCGATTCTGGGGATCGGCGTCGGTGCCCGTGACGCTCGCCACGACCGCGAGCGCGCCACCACGCCGGCTCGCCTGGTCCCGCGCCGCGTCGATCGCGGGAAGGAGCTCTCCGGCCGGATCAGGGTGAGCGCCATGACCGAGGACGATGTCCAGGAGCAATGCGGCGGTCGACGGATCGGAGGCTTCCCGTGCGATCCACTCACGCCGCACGGTGCCGTCGATCATGGGATGTGGGCGGCCGACCGTGAAGACGTCCTCGCCCAGATCCACGACACGATGACCGCCGCCAGTGCCGGTCACGCCCGGCGCCACGTCGCCGAGCGTGGTGTCGAGAACGGAGCGCGCCTCCCACGCCAGCGTCCCGCCGGAGTACACGCCACGGACGAAGCGCTGCTCGGGCCGCCGTCCGCGGCGCGCCTCGCTCACCATGTGCGCCACCTCGGCGTCGGGGATGGTGAAGGCCACCGGCTGGTGCTTTTCACCACGGGCGAGCGCGACGGCGTCGCGCGCGCAGTCCTCGAGCGAGGCCGTCGTCGATCCGACGAAGTGCAGGGCGCACGGCTTGCCGAGGCGAGCGATCTGTGACTCGAGCCGCCTGGCCACGGTCCCGCCGGGCGGCTTGCCGATCACGCAGACGACCGACGTGGCCGGATCCGCCGCGAGCGCATCGATCGCCTGCTCCATCGCGAGGCCACCGACGGCGTCACTGAGATCGCGGCCGCCCACGCCGATGACGTGCGACACGCCCTCCCCGCAGCGCGCGATCGTGCTCATGACTTCCTGAGCGCCCGTGCCCGAGGCCGCCGCGATGCCGATACGGCCACGCGACACGACATTCGCGAAGCCGAGCGGCACCCCGTTCACGATGGCCGTCCCGCAGTCCGGGCCCATCAGCATGAGGCCGCGCTCGCGCGCGAGCCGCTTCAGCTCGATCTCCTGCTCGATCGGCACGTTGTCGCTGAAGAGCATCACGTGCAGACCGGCGCGAAGCGCCCGTCGTGCCTCGGCGGCCGCATACAGGCCGGGAATGGAGATCAGGGCGATGTTCGCGTCGGGCGCGGCGCGGAGCGCAGATGCCAGCGTCCGTGGCCGGGGCATCTCGCTGGATCCGCCGCTCGCGGTCGCACGACCGCTGAGCGCGGCCCGCACGGCCTCCTCGGCCTGGCGTGCGGTCGCCTCGTCGTCGGCGACGACTGCGATGACGAGATCGATCGGTCCTGCCGCCTCGGCGGCCGTCGTGAGGAGGCCGGCGTCCTGCATCAGCGCCCGGTTCCCAGGCGTGCCCATCATGGCCGCGGCGCGGGCGACACCCGGCACGCGCTCGAGATCCCGTGTGAGCCGCATCAGGGTGACGGAGTCGTGATAGGCGCTCCGCCAGACGAAGTTGAAGGCGGGCATCGCGCGGCTCAGCGAGCCGCGGTGAGGGCGTCGAGGGTGGCGCGGACCTTGTCGAGCGAGAACGGCTTGTCGAGCACGGCGTCGGGGACGAGGCCGTCGCGGCCTTTCTTGACGGCGTCATCCCAGCCCGTCATGAAGACGACCGGGAGCCTGGGCCACTGGTCCCGCACGTGGCGCAGGACGTCCCAGCCCGACGAGTCCGGCATCACCACGTCTGTGAAGACGACGTCGACGGGCGCGGCCGCCATCGCGGCCTCCACGCCCGTTCCACTAGCCAGGGTGACGACGTCGTGGCCGAGCGACCGGAAGACGCTGCCGAGCAGGAACCGCATGGGCTCCGCGTCGTCGACGACGAGGATTCTCACTTGGGGGGCGTGATGTTGTAGGACTTCAGCTTGCGGTAGAGGTGGCTGCGCTCGATCCCGAGCCGCTCGGCCGTGCGCGTCATGTTCCACTCGCTCGCGCGCAGCTCGGCCAGGATGTAGGCGCGCTCGAAATTGTCGCGGGCCTCGCGCAGCGAGCGCTCCCGGGCGTCACCGGCCACCGCCTCCTTGGGCCGGACGGGCGGCGGCAGGTCCTCGACGCCGATGACGTCGCGCGGCGACATGATCACCAGCCGCTCCACCAGATTCCGCAGCTCGCGAACGTTGCCGGGCCACTCATAGGCCAGCAGGTAGGCGAGGGCGTCGCCGGACAGCGTCTTCACGCGCTTGCCGTTCTCGGCGCAGAACACGCGCACGAAGTGGTCGACGAGCTGCGGCAGGTCGTCCTGGCGCACGCGGAGCGCCGGCACCTCGATGGGAATGACGTTGAGCCGGTAGAAGAGGTCTTCGCGGAACCGTCCGGCCGCGATGAGGGATTGCAGATCACGGTTGGAGGCGGCGATCACCCGCACGTCGACCTTGATGGTCTCGCGGCCGCCGACCCGCTCGAAGGCCTGTTCCTCGAGCGCCCGGAGCACCTTGGCCTGGGTCTTCACGCTCATGTCGCCGATCTCGTCGAGGAAGAGCGTGCCGCGGTCGGCGAGCTCGAAGCGGCCACGCCGCCGGGAGAGCGCGCCCGTGAAGGCGCCCTTCTCGTGGCCGAAGAGCTCCGACTCGATCAGCTCCTCGGGAATGGCCGCGCAGTTCACTTCCACGAAGACGTGCTCGTGGCGGCTCGACATCGCGTGGATCGCCCGCGCCACCAGCTCCTTGCCGCTGCCGTTCTCGCCGTAGATCAGGACGCGCCCGTTGGTGGGCGCGGCCGTCGCGATCTGCTCGCGCAGGGCGCGCATCACCGCGCTCTCGCCGATGATCTCCGAGCGCTCGCCCAGCCGCTCCTTGAGCGTCTGGTTCTCCTGCTCGAGACGCGCGTGATCGAGCGCCCGCGTCACGGTCAGCAGGGTCTTCTCGAGCGACAGCGGCTTCTCGATGAAGTCGTAGGCGCCGAGCCGGGTCGCCTTGACCGCCGTCTCGATGGTGCCGTGGCCGGAGATCATCACGACGGTGGCATCGGGCCGCAGGCGCTTCATCTCGGCCAGCGTCTCGAGGCCGTCGCGGCCGGGCATCCAGATGTCGAGGAAGACGAGGTCGGGAGTCTCGTCGGCCAGGAGGGCGACGGCGTCGTCGCCGGCCCCGACGGCGCTCACGCGATAACCCTCGTCCTCGAGGACGCCGCGGAGCGTCGACTGGATCGCCGGCTCGTCATCGACGATCAGAATGTGCTCACCGGCCATCGGCTAGGCTCCCACGGTCGCCGCCGAGCGCGAGACCGGCAGGTCGACCACGAACCGGCAGCCACGCGGCACGTTGTCCTCGACGTGGATCAGGCCGCCGTGCTCGGTCACGATCTCGTGAACGATGGGGAGGCCGAGCCCCATGCCGCCGGCCTTCGTCGAGAAGTAGGGCTGGAAGAGCTTGTCCTTGTCGTCCGAGCTGATGCCGGGCCCCGTGTCGCTCACGACGATGCGCACGAGCCCCGCGCTCTCGGCGTGGGTCAGCTCCACGTCGACGTGGCCGGCGCCGCCGACCGCCTCCACCGCGTTGTCGACCAGGTTCATGATGGCGCGCCGGAACTGATCGGGATCGACGTCGAGCAGCGGTAGATCGCCCGGCGCCCGCGTGTTGATGACGAGTCGCGGATGCGACTCTCGATAGAGCAGGGCCACGGCCTCGACGATCGGCCGGACGTCGGTCGGCCGCGGCGCCGGCGCCGGCATGCGGGCAAAGCGCGAGAACTCGTCCACGAGCCGCTTGAGGCCGTCGACTTCCTGGATGATCGTCTGGGTGCACTCCGTCACGAGCTGCTGCTCATCGCCGGGAGCGCGGACCAGCCGCCGGCGTAGCCGCTGGGCCGAGAGCTGGATCGGCGTCAGCGGATTCTTGATCTCGTGCGCGATGCGCTGCGCGACCTCGCGCCAGGCCGCCAGCCGCTGGGCCTTCAGCAGCTCGGTGAGGTCGTCGAAGACGATGACCAGGCCGCCGTACTCGCCTTCGGGGCCTCGCAATGTGGTGCCCGAGGCGAGGAGCGAGACCCGGGCACCATTGCGGCGGAGCTGGAGCGCCTGCTCGACGGTGGCGGCCCGGCCGCGCTGGATGCGCTGGGCGAGCGCGACCACGTCACGGAGATCGGGACCGACGAACGCCTGGTCGATGGAGCGCCCGACCATCGTGTGCTCGTTGAGCCCGAACATCGTCGCCGCGGCCCGGTTCACGGTCGTGATGCGGTTCTGGGGATCGAGGGACACGACGCCGGTGGTGATCGCCTCCAGGACCGTCTCCATGTAGCGCCGGCGGTCCTCGAGCTCGGTGTGCTTGTCCTGGAGATCGAGGTAGGCCTCCTCCAGGCGCCGCTTCGATTCCGAGAGATCGTCCGTCATCCGGTTGAACGACTGGACGAGGACTCCGATCTCGTCGTCGGCCCGCGCGTGGACTTTGTAGGCGAGGTTGCCGGCGGCCACCTCGCGTGTGCCCTCGGCCAGCTCGGCGATGGGGCCGGTGATGCCGCGGGCCAGGTAGAAGCCGAACCACACGAACGAGAAGACGACGATCAGGGTCATCAGCAGGAAGAGCAGGATGTAGATGCCCTTGACGGGATTCTTCACGAGCTTGAGCTGCTTGTACTCCTGGAACGATTGCTCGATGCCGCGGATCTTCGCCTCCAGCCGCTCGGTGACGTGAGTGCCGACCACGACGGCGCCGACCACGCGCCGGTTCGGGTCGCGGCTGACGACGGGCACGATGGCCTCGATGAGATCGCCCGAGCTCAGCTCCCGGACCGTGGTGACAGCCTGGCCGCCCAGCCCGAGCCGCAACTGGCTCTCGTTGACGTCGCGGGTCGGCAGGTCGGCGAGGCCGGAGTCCTTCACGTGCACCAGTTCCTGGCCACTCGTCGCGAAGACCGTCAGGGCGGCGAGGCCGAGCTGTTCCTGCTGCTCGACGAGGTACGCGGCCAGCGCCTCTCGCCGCGATTCACCCAGCAGGCCGTCGCGGTCGATGACGCGGGCGACGTGCTGAGCGTGGCGGAGCGCGGTGGCCTGGAGGTTCTGGTAGTAGGTCTGCGCAACGGCGAGGGCCTGCTCGAGCGGCCGCTCGACCTGGGGCTTGAACCAGCCCTCGATCGACTTGTTGATGAAGTTCGACGCGATGATGAAGATCAGGACGGCCGGCGCCAGCGACAGCGCCAGGAAGGACAGCACCAGCTTCGTCTTGAACTTGGCTCCGATGAGCTGCTGGCGGCGCTCGAACCACAGCTTGACCAGGTTGCGGATGAGCAGCACGAGCAGCAGCAGGAACACGATCAGGTTCAGGTTGAAGAGCGCGAAGACGACGATGTTGGAGGCGAGCGGGAGCTGGGGCACCCGCATCTCGAAGTTGACGGCGGTGGCGGCGGCCGCCAGGATGAGCAGCGCCCCGATGATGACGAGGTTGCGGCGTCGCCGGCTCTGTTCGGTCAGGAGGGGCATGGTGCTAACTCGATCCGGCTCATTGGATCCGCCGGATCGTCCGGAAGTCGGACTGCAGCAACGTTTGCTCGGCCGTGCCCGCCATCCGGGCCACGAAGGTGTTCTCGCCGTTCAGCGCGCTCTCGGCCCGGACGCGGACGTAGATGACGTCGTCGAGGTCGAGGCTGGACGCCGGCATCAGCTTGACCGAGCGCGCTTCCGACAGCACGCGCTGCGCGTCGCGGAGGTCGCGCGTGGAGTAGATCGGGCGGGTGTCGCCCTTGAGGAACGTGATCTTGTACTCCTTGGTGACCACGTTGTACGTGAGGTGTCGCTCGATGACCTTGCTGATGAGGAGACGATCGCGCCACATCCGGTTGTACTGCCAGAGCTCGATCGTGAAGCGGATGAAGGCGGGAATGCCACTCTGGATCCCCTCGTGGTAGCCGGGAGCGACCGTGCCGAGCACGGCCAAGGCTACCGTCACCTCGTGATCGTTCAGGTAGACTTCCAGATCCCCGATGCGCAGCTCTGCGCGTGCGGGCACTGTGAGCGCGAGCGCCCCCAGCAGCCAAACGAGCCCCAGACATCTCCCAGACATACGACAGAGAGGCCATTATAGCTGCGGAGGACTGCCCCGGCGCCCTGTCCAGGGCGGTTGCCCGTCCTGGGGCGGGCCGCCGGCTCGGTTAGATCCCGGCGGGAGCGGGGACCAGGCGCCCGGAGAACGGGGCCGGTTCGGCGACGGCGACGCCGACGGCGCGCCGCTCGAGGCCGAGCGCACGCTGAATCGCGACGACGAGGTCGAAGTTCAGCGCGTGGCCGGCGTTGCGCGCGATGACGTGGCCGACGATGGGCCGCCCGAGCAACGCCAGATCACCGATGAGATCGAGCACTTTGTGCCGAACGAACTCGTCGCGGTAGCGGAGGCCGTTCAGGACGCTCCGCTTGCCTACGCCGATCGCGTTCTCGAGCGACGCTCCGCGGGCCAGGCCCCGCTTGCGCATCGCTCCCAGGTCCTTGAGAAAGCCGTACGTGCGGGCGGGAGCGAAGTCCTCGATGAACATCTTCTCCGTCGGCGTGCACGTGAGCGCCTGGGTGCCGATGGCCGGATGGTCGTTGTCGAGGGTGTAGCTGATCCTGAACACGTCGGACGGGACGATCTGGATCCAGCGCCCTCCGCTGCCCGCGCTGATCGGATAGGGGATCACGAGCGGACGTCGTGGCGCGGACTGCTCCGTGCGCCCCGCGTGCATCAGCAGCGTGACGAAGGGCTTGGCGCTGCCGTCGACCGCGGGGATCTCAGGGCCGTCCACATCGATGGAGAGGTTGTCGAGACCGAGGCCGGCTGCGGCCGCCATCAGGTGCTCGACCGTCTGGATCCTGGTTCCATTGCGCCCGACCGTGGTGGCGTAATGGCTGTTCACCACGCTCTCCACCGTCGCAGGAACCGGCTCGTCGTGCTCGTTCGTGCGGAAGGTGATGCCTGAGTTCGCGGGGGCGGGCGTGATCGAAATCCGCGCGAGCTTGCCGGAATGGAGCCCCACGCCCTCCAGAGTCACCGGCTTCCGGATCGTCCGCTGGTGCATGACCGGCGTAGTTGTGAGCAACGTGGGTGCCATACCCGAAGATCAGATCTAAGTAGTTGTTTTATAAGCGGCATATCCAGAGCCAGAGAAGACATTACACGCCGAAGTCTGTTGTGATTATGACACGCCGCCGCCGGCTAGTGTCTCCTCCTTGCTACACATCGACGACGAGCCTGACGTCGTGAGTACCGGAGCTTTCGGTCACGCTCACGCCGTGAAGCGTGGCGGCCTTTACCACCGTGCCGGCGCTGTGGCGGGCGAGGTCGATGGGCTCGCCGTGGAGGACGCCATGAACGAGACGTTCCGAGAGTGCATCGACCTCCACCCGCCGGACCGCGAAGCCCTCGATCTCGTGCACGTAGAGGCACTCGTTGATGAAGCTCACCAGCAGTGTTTCGGGACCATCGCCTTGCGCGCGCACTTCGCGGATCTCGCGAGCATCGACACCATCGGGGGCGATGACGAGCGCCAGCACTCCGAGTGCCGCGCGTGCAAAGGCCTCGGCCCGCGTCGGGCCCCAGGCGTGCACGCCGACGTCGGCCTCGACGTCGAAGTAGTCGTACCCCGCGGGCTCAGCCATCGCGCTGGACGGCGCCCGAGAGGTCACCGAAGACGAACTGGAGCACGGCGACGACCGCCGGCCCGGCCGTCTCGGTACGGAGGACTCGAGGTCCGGCGCTCGCGGCCGACCAGCCTCGCGCCGTTGCGGCCTCCACTTCGCCGCGCGCGAGTCCGCCCTCGGGTCCGATGAGCACGCGCACCGCGCGCGGTGAGCGGACCCGAGCGAGGACCTCCGCAAGCGGCGGCGCGTGGCCTTCCCACATGCAGAGCGCGAGGTCGGCGCCCTCGGCGTCGAGGCTGTCGACGAGCGGCCGCGGGATCTCGACCACCGGCACGACCGAGCGCCCGGATTGTTTGCTCGCTTCCTTGGCCACGCGCTGCCAGCGCCGGGCGCGCTCGCGCCACCGGCTCGGCTCGAGTCGCACGATCGTCCGCTCGGTGATCACGGGAAGCACGCGGGCCACGCCGAGCTCGGTGGCGGCGCGGACGATCTGCTCCATCTTGTCGCCCTTGGGGATGCCCTGGACGAGCGTCACGACGACCGGTGACTCCGCACGGCTGGCCGCCACGCCCACGATCGTGCCGGTCGCGGTCGCGTCCAGCGTTTCGAGGCGCACCGTGTAATCGCTGCCCCGGCCGTCCCCGGCGATCACGAGGTCGCCGGGCACGAGCCGCAGCACCGCCGTCATGTGGCGGCTTTCCTCGTCGTCGAAGGCAACACGATCCCCGTCGATCCGCTCTGGAGCAATGGTGAAGCGCCGCACGCTCAGCGGGTGCGCCGCAGCGCGAGCGTCGTCCAGCCCTCGATCGAGGTCACGTCGGCGCCGTCGAACCCGTGGCGGCCCAACTCGGCCTCGACGGCGGTGGCTTCGGCATCGAGCAATCCGCCGAGGACCAGGCGCCCGTCCCCAGCGACCTGGCGCGCGTACGACGGCGCCAGCCGGAGATGCGCCGACGAGAGGAGATTGGCCAGCACGAGGGGGACAGGCTCCCCGGCGACGCCGGCCGCGTCGGCGACTCGGCACGTGACCTGCCGGGTGACGCCGTTCACGGCGGCGTTCGCGCAGGCGGCGCCCACCGCGTCGGGATCCTCGTCCACCGCGAGGACGCGGGCGACGCCGAGGCGCGCCGCGGCGATGGCGAGGATTCCCGAGCCGGTGCCGAGGTCGATGGCCGACGCGGGCGCGCCGGGCGCGACGATCTTCTCGAGCTGAACGAGGCAGCCCGCGGTCGACCCGTGATGCCCGGTGCCGAAGGCTCGCGCCGGCTCGATCACGAGCGTGAGACGTCCCGGCTCACACGCGGCCGACTCCCACGGCGGGACGACCAGAAAGCGCGTGCCGATCGGAAGCGGACGAAAGTGCTCGCGCCAGGCCTCGCCCCAGTCGGCATCAGCCAGCGCGGTGACCCTCAACGCGTCGGGTGCCGTAAAGCCGAGCGCGCGAAGGCCGTCGGTGTAGTCCCGAACGCGCGTGGCGAGTGTCGAGGCCTCCGATCGCGCGGGAAAGAAGGCGCGAAGCGTCGGCTGACCACCTGCCACCTGCTCTTCGATCACACCGAGGGCGCCGAGCTCCCAGAGGAAATTCGTGAGGGCCTCGGCGACGTCGTCGGGAGCGGGGACGGCGAGCTCCCAGTATCCGTCGGACATCAGTCGAGTAGCTTCTTCATCCGTTCCAGGAAGGCCGAGATCAACGGCGTGCCGTGCCCCTTCGACGCCGCCTCGAAGGCCTCCAACGCCTCGCGCTGCTTGGCGTTGAGCTTCGGGGGCACCTCGAGCACCAGCCGATAGCAGGTGTCGCCCTGCCCGCGCTCGCGGAGTCGCGGCATGCCCTTGCCCCTGATCTTCAGGAGTTGATGGGGCTGACTGCCCGGCGGGATCTTGAGCTTGGCCGTGCCGTCGAGAACGGGAACGTCCAGCTCGGCACCGAGCGCGAGCTGGACGAACGTCACCGGCAGCTCGCAATAGAGATCGGCATTCTTGCGCGCGAAGAGATCGTGCTCGGCGATGCGCACCAGCACGTAGAGGTCGCCGGCCGATCCGCCCTGGAGACCGCTCGAGCCCTCGCCGCTGATCCGCATCTGCATCCCGTCCTCGATCCCGGCGGGGATCTTGATCTGGAGGAGATGCTCGCTCCGGACGCGGCCTTCACCCCGGCACTGCGCGCACGGTTTGCGATTGAGCTCGCCCTGCCCCCGGCACTTGGGACAGGTGCGGGCCACCGTGAGGAATCCCTGGGAGACCCGGACCTCGCCGCGGCCGTGGCAGACGTCGCACGTCACGGGGCGGCTGCCGGCTTCGGCGCCGGTGCCCGCGCACGTCTCGCAGACTTCCAGGCGCGGAATTTGTACCTTGGTCTCGACGCCGCGCGCAGCGTCTTCCAACGTGATCTTCAGCTCGTACTGGAGATCCTCGCCGCGCCCGGCGCGTCCCCGGCGTCCCCGGCCACCGCCGGAGAAGAAGCTCTCGAAGATGTCCTCGAACAGCGTGCCGAACCCCGCGCCGCCGAAATCGGCGCCGCCCAGGCCAGCGACGGTCCCGAAGCGATCGTAGTGGGCGCGCTTGTCGGGATCGGAGAGCACGGCGTAGGCCTCGCTGGCTTCCTTGAAGCGATCCTCGGCCTGCTTGTCACCCGGATTGCGGTCGGGGTGGTACTGCATGGCGAGCTGGCGATACGCCTTCTTCAAGTCGGCGTCGCCGGCGTTGCGGCCGACGCCGAGGATCTCGTAGTAGTCGCGCGGCACGCTTAGGCGGCGTCCTCGTCGGGCGCGACGGCCACGGCCACCTGGGCCGCGCGGAGCACGCGATCGTGCAGGAGATAGCCGGGCAGCATCTCCGCCACCACGGTGTTCGGCTTCGCGTCGGCGCTCACCACGCTCGCCGTGGCCTCGTGCCGGGTGGGATCGAAGGGCTGGCCGAGCGCCGAGTAGCGCTTGACGCCGGCCCGCTCGAGCACGCGGAGCAGCTCGCGCTGGATGAGAGAGATGCCCTCGACCACCTTGGCGGCCTCACTGTTGCCCCGGGCCGCCTCGAGGGCGCGGTCGAAATTGTCGATGATGGGAATGAGGTCGCGGAGCAGCGACTCGGTCGCGTAGCGCGTGAACTCTTCACGGTCGCGCTGCGCCCGCCGTCGCATGTTGTCCATCTCGGCCAGGGCGCGCAGGAGCCGATCCTGCTTCTCGTCGAGCTCACGCTTCATGGCCGCGACGTCGACGACCGCGTCAGCCTGCTGCTTCGGACCCTGGCCGGATGCCGCGTCGCTCATGACGGCAGATAGAGGTCCTGACGCACGCGAGTGAGCGCATCGGTCACCTGGCGTGCGGTCTCGGTGACCACGGAGATGACCTCCGGGTACGGCAGACGGCGGGGCCCGACGACCCCGAGGATGCCGAGCACCTGATCACGGTAGAGATAGGTCGACGTGATCAACGTGCACTCGCGCATCTCGGCGAACGGATTCTCCTCGCCGATCGTCACCCGCATGCCCTCGTCCTCGGCCAGCGTGGCCATCAGATCGGCCAGGCGCTCCTTCTGCTCGAAGGTCCTGAGCAGGCCGCGCGTCGTCTCGATGTCCCAGAACTCCGGGTGATCGAGCATGTTGATGGCGCCACTGACGTAGAGCGTGCGGCCCCGGAGCATGGCCACGATCTGCTCGGTGATGCTGCGCGCGCGTGTGTGGAGCTCGTCCAGGGGATCGGCCGGCGTCGTCTCCATCTCGATGATCTGGGTGACCGTCCGCCCACCGAAGCGGCGGGTGAGCTCGCGCCCGAGCTTTCGCACTTCGTCGGCCGGCAGCGGTGGCTCGAGGGTGAGGGGCCGCGCGGTGACCCAGCCCGAATCGGTGACGAGGACGGCGAGCGCCCGGTGCTCCTCGAGGGGCACGAGCTCCACGCGGGCGATGGTCGTCCGCTTGAGCGGCGGCGCCAGGAGCAGCCCCGTCATCTTGGTGACCGCGGAGAGGTGGTTCGACGTGCGCTCCATGTAGCTGTCGATGCCCGAACCGCGGGCGCGGGCGTCGGCCACGCGCGGGTTCGTCGACGGCTTGGGGAACGAATCGACGTAGAGGCGGTAGGCCTTGTCGGTCGGTACGCGCCCCGCACTCGCGTGAGGCTGGGCGAGATAGCCCGCCTCCTCGAGATCCGCCATGACGTTGCGGAGCGTCGCGGGCGACAGCGCGGGGAAGTGCCGGCGCGCCAGCACGCGCGACCCCACCGGCTCGGCGGTGTCGATGTACTCGCGGATGAGGGCGATCAGGACGTCGCGGTGACGCGCATCCATCCGATTTTTTGTAACAATCGGCGCTGACGAAGTCAAGATCGGCCGCCAGCGCGCCGTGGCATCAGAGCAACTCGACAAAGAGCGCGTCCGAGAGCAGGAATCCCTCTTCGCTGAGCCGCGCCCGGCCGTCGTCGACCCGCAGGAGGCCGCGCTCGCGCCACGTCTCCACGCGGCGTGCGAGGGTGGCGTCGTCGGCCGTGCGCAGGACCAGGTCCGTGGCGGGCACACCGTCGACCGTGCGCAATCCGAGGATCAGGCGCTCACCGAGCGCCTGGCGCTCGGTCAGTCGCTCGGACGTGTCGATCGGCAGCCGACGCTCTTCGACGAGGGCGCAGTAGCGCGCCAGCGGCTTCGTGTTGCCGTAACGAACGTCGCCGATGAAGCCACAGCCGCCCGGCCCGGCCGCGAGGTACTCGCCACGTCGCCAGTAGATCTGGTTGTGGCGAGAGCGAAAGCCCGGTCGCGCCCAGTTCGAGATCTCGTAGTGCTCGAAACCGCGCGCGCCGGCCGCGTCGCAGAGCCCGCGGTACTGCGCGACCGTGGTCTCTTCGGCGGGGACCCGGGGCGCGCCGGTCGCGCCCCAGAGGCTTCCGGCGTCGAGCGTGAGGCCGTACGCCGACAGGTGATCGGGCTGCCAGTCGAGCACGCCGGCGAGGCCGCGGCGCCAGCCCGCGACGTCGAGACCGGGCAGGCCGTACATCAGGTCGACGCTGACGTTGCCGAAGCCGGCCTCGCGAGCCGCCCCGAAGGCGGCGCGGGCGCCGCGAGCGTCGTGGAGTCGGCCGAGGACGGGCAGGATCGAATCGTCGAGCGATTGCACCCCCAGGCTCACGCGATTGACGCCGGCGGCCCGATAGGCGACGAGCTTGTCGCGCGTGACGCTTTCCGGGTTGCACTCGACGGTGATCTCGACGTCCGCGGCGACGGCAAAGCCGTCACGGATCGCATCGAGGATCCCCGCGACCTCGTCGGGCTCGAGCAGCGAGGGCGTGCCGCCACCGAGGAACACCGTCGCGATCTCCGGCCGCCGTCCGTTCAACGGCGCCGCTCGGAGCAGCTCGATCTCGGTGACGGCGCTCCGGACGTAACGCTCCACGCTCGCCCGATCCTCGAGCGGCGCCGTATTGAAGGAGCAGTAGTAGCACCGCTTCCTGCAGAACGGCACGTGAACATAAAACCCCAGCTCTCGACTCGTCGAGAGCGCATCCGCCAACGGCCCGTATGGTGAGGTCGTGGGAAGCAGATCCGGTGCCGTGGTCCTGGGTGGGGGCGCGGGTGACCCTGCGAGACCCGTTTCCTCCGGGTACGGCATCGCGCTGGCTGTGGGCGTGTTGTCGCGGCTCACGTTAAGCGTTCTAAGAATCGCTACCGGGGATCGCGGCGGGGCACGGGCGTGGCGCGAGCCCGGGTGCCCGTGCCCATTTCAAGGAATGTACTTCCCAAGGCGCCACCAGCGGAGCCAGTGGCGATCGCTGTCCCACGACCAGTAGATGAGGAAGGCCTTGCCCTTGATCTTCTCCCGCTTCACGAATCCCCAGTACCGGCTGTCCTGCGAGTTGTCGCGGTTGTCGCCCATCACGAAGTAGGAGTCGGCCGGGACGCGCGTCATCTCACAGCCGTAGGCGTACCCGCAGTACGCCTGACCGCTGTGGGCGAACGGCGGCGGTCCGGGCTTGACGTAGGGCTCGACCAGGCGATGGCCGTTGACGTAGACATCGTGGCCGCGGATCTGGACCTGATCGCCCGGCGTGGCCACGATGCGCTTGATGAAGTCCCGCTTCTCGTCCTGGGGATACTTGAACACGATGATGTCGCCGCGGTGGGGGCTCCGCAGGCCGGGCAGCCGCCATTCCGTGAACGGGATCTCGGGACCGTAGAGGAACTTGTTCACGAGGATGTAATCGCCCACGAGCAGCGTGTCCATCATCGAGCCGGACGGGATCGTGAAAGCCTGAACCACGAGCGTGCGGATGACGAGGGCGAGCAGCACGGCGATGACGATCGCCTCGCCGTACTCGCGGATGAGCGACTTGCGGGGCCGCTTCGGCACAGTCCCGGTTGCGGTCTGACCATCGGTCTCGGGGGTCCCGGGAACGGGGACGCGTACGTTCGCGGCCTGGAACTCCGCCTTGCGGTCGTCCACCATCAGCTCTTCAGCACGGTCAGGAACGCTTCCTGCGGGACTTCCACACGCCCGACTTGCTTCATGCGTTTCTTGCCTTCCTTCTGTTTCTCGAGCAGTTTCCGCTTGCGCGTGATGTCGCCACCATAGCATTTGGCGGTGACGTTCTTGCCCATCGCCTTCACCGTCTCGCGCGCGATCACGCGACTGCCGATGGCCGCCTGGATGGCGACCTCGTAGAGCTGACGGGGAATCACGCCCCGCAGCTTCTCGACGAGCGCCTTGCCGCGCTCGTAGGCCTTGTCGCGATGGACGATGGTGGAGAGCGCGTCGACCGGATCGCCGTTGAGGAGGATGTCGAGCTTGACCAGATCGGACGGCCGGAAGTCGGCGAACTCGTAGTCGAACGACGCATAGCCCTTGGAGATCGACTTCAGCTTATCGTAAAAGTCCACCACGATCTCGGCCAGCGGGAAGTCGAACCGGATGTGCACGCGCTTGCCGAGGTACTCGAGGCTCTTGTGCTCGCCGCGCTTCTCCTGGGCCAGCTTGTAGATCGCCGTCATGAACTCGGTCGGCACGTAGACGGAGGAGTTCACGTACGGCTCCTCCATCTGCTCGATGTGATCCGGGGTGGGCAGCTTCGACGGATTGTCGATGTCGAGCACGTCGCCGGCCGTCGTCAGGATCCGGTACTGGACCGAGGGCGCGGTGACGATGAGCGAGAGGTCGAACTCGCGCTCCAGTCGCTCCTGGACGATCTCCATGTGCAGCATGCCGAGGAACCCGCAGCGGAAGCCATAGCCGAGGGCCATCGACGTTTCTGGCTCGAACGTAAAGGCAGGGTCGTTCAGGCGCAGCTTCTCCAACGCGTCGCGCAGCGCTTCATAATCTGTGTCCTCGATCGGGTAGAGCCCCGCGAAGACCATCGGCTTGGCGTCGCGATAGCCGGGAAACGCCTCCGCCGTCGGCCGCAACGCCTCGGTGATCGTGTCGCCGACCTTGGCGTCGGCCACGCGCTTGATCGACGCCGTGATGTAGCCGACCTGGCCGGCGGAAAGCTCCTCGACCGGCCGCATGTCGGGACTGAACACCCCGACCTGCTGGGCGTCGTAGACCCGCCCGTTCGACATCAAGAGGATGCGCGTACCCGGCCGGACACGGCCGTCGCGAAGCCGCACGTAGATGACGACCCCCTGGTAGGAATCGTAGAACGAGTCGAAGACGAGCGCCTTGAGCGGCGCGTCGGGATCACCTTGGGGTGGCGGGATGCGCCGCACGATCGCTTCGAGCACCTCGGGCACGCCGGTGCCGTGCTTGGCCGAGATGGCCAGCGCCTCGCTCCCGTCGAGGTCGAGCACCTCGGTGATCTGGTCGCGCGTGCCGTCGGCGTCGGCGGCCGGCAGATCGATCTTGTTGATGACCGGGATGATGTAGAGCCCGGCGTCGGCCGCCAGATAGTAGTTGGCGAGCGTCTGGGCCTCGATGCCTTGGGAGGCGTCGACGATCAGGATGGCGCCCTCGCAGGCGGCCAGTGCGCGCGACACCTCGTAGGAGAAGTCCACGTGGCCCGGTGTGTCGATCAAATTGAGCGTGTACTCGGCACCGTCCCGCGCCCGGTAGAGCAGCCGCACGGTGTGGGCCTTGATCGTGATACCGCGCTCGCGCTCGAGATCCATGGAGTCGAGGACCTGATCGACGGCTTTCTTGGCGTCCATCGTCCCGGTCAGCGCGAGGAGTCGATCCGCCAGCGTGGACTTGCCGTGATCGATGTGCGCGACGATCGAAAAATTCCTGATCCGCGCCAGTGTCATAACGTCCCAGTCTAGCACGCCGCCGTCGGCGGCCCGGCCTCAGACACCCAGCCGCGCATGGTCGGCGACGACCGCACCCGGCTCGAGAACCACGTCGGCGCCGATTTCCGCGTGAGCCCCGATGTGGGCATCGGCGGCGACGACACAGTTGGTCAGACGTGCGCCTTCGCCCACGCACACGCCTTCCCAGAGCACGGCGTTCTCCACGTGGGCCCCGGCGCCGATCCGACAGCCGGAGCCCAGCACGGCGCGCGGGCCGACGCGGGCACCGCGGCCGATCTCGACGCCATCGCCCACGACGGCCGGGCCGGTGATCCGGTCCGTGGAGCCGCCCACCGCGGATTCCAGCCACGCGCCGTCGTGACGCTCGCCGGGCGGCATGAGCGTCGTCCGCACGCGGCCGTCGAGCAGGTCCATCTGGGCCGCGTGGTATGCGCTCGGGCTGCCGATGTCGCGCCAGTACGCCGGGGTCGTGAAGCCGAACGACGGCACGCCCTCGGCGATGAGCTGCGGGAAGAACTCGCGTTCGATCGACACCGCGCGTCCCGCCGGCATCCGGCGGAGCAACTCGGCGTCGATGAGATAGATGCCCGCGTTGATCATGTTGGTCGTGATCGGCTCATCGGCGGTCGGCTTCTCGCGGAAGCGCAGGAGCCGTCCCGCGGCATCGGTCTCGACCAGTCCGTAGGCGCGCGGGTCGGCGACCGGAACGAGGAAGATCGTCGTGCGGGAGCCGTTGGCCTGGTGGAAGCGTCGCATCGCGGTGAGGTCGGCATCGGTGAGGACGTCACCGTTCAACACGAACACGGTTCCCCGCATCAGGTCGACGGCGTTGCGTACGCCGCCCCCGGTGCCGAGTGGCTCCGTCTCGATCACGTAGCGCAGGCGTACGCCGAGGTGCCCGGCGTGGCCGAGCGCTTCGCGGACGTCGTCCACGCGGTACGAGCAGGCGAGGATCACGTCGGTGACGCCGTGGTCGCGGAGCAGCGCGAGCTGGTACGCGAGGAACGGACGATTCAACAAGGGCACGACGGGCTTGGCGCGCGCCAGCGTCAGCGGGCGCAGGCGTGTGCCCTGACCACCGGCGAGGATGACGGCCTGAGTGGCGTCGGCGCCGCTCACGGATTCCAGGGTTGCGCCTCTTCGATCAGCATCACCGGAATGCCGTCGCGGATGGGATAGGCCTTCCGGCAGGCCGGGCAAATGATGCGCGTCTCTTCGAATCTCAGATCGCCCTTGCACGCGGGGCAGACCAGGATGGCCTTGAGCTCTTCGTCGATCACGCGCTCACCTCCTCTCCGCGTTGCGCTTGAACCAGGCGAGCGTCCGGGCCAGGCCGTCGTCGAGCACCGTGCCCGGCGTCCATCCAAGGATGGTCTTCGCCCGTGTGGCGTCGAGCACGCTCCGCCGCTGCTCACCCTCGCGCGCGGGTGCGTTCCGGGACGCCGCGCCGACCCCGGCGAGCTTCGCCAGCCGCCGGTACAGCTGGTTGACGGTGGTCTCGAGGCCCGTGCCGATGTTCGCGATGCCAGTCGCTGCATGACGGCTGAGCGCGCGCGCGATCGCGTCGGCCACGTCCTCGACGAAGACGTAGTCGCGGGTCTGGTCGCCGTCGCCGTAGACGAGACACGGCTCGCCGGCGAGCAACCGATGGCAGAAGATCGCGATGACGCCGGCCTCGCCGTGAGGATTCTGCCGTGGGCCGTAGACGTTGGCCAGGCGAAGCGCGAGCGTCGTGCCCCCCGACAGTCCCGTCCAGCACTCGAGGTAGCGTTCGGCGGCGACCTTCGAGACTCCGTAGGGCGACGTGGCCCGGGCCGGGTGATCCTCCGGCGTGGGCAGGACGTCGGTGTCCCCGTAGGCCGCGCCGCCGGTCGATGTGTACACGACGCGACGGACACCCGCTCGCCGCGCCGCCTCCAGCAGGTTCGCGGTGCCGACGACGTTCACTCCGGCGTCGAACGCGGGATCGGCGACGGAGCGCGCCACCGCGGCCTGGGCCGCCGTGTGCACCACCGCGTCGGGTCGCTCCGCGGCGACGATGCCACCCAGTTGCGGGCTCCGGATGTCGCACACGTGCAGCGTGGCGGCCGGGTTGACGTTGGCGCGCCGGCCTGAGCTCAGGTTGTCGACGACGGCGACGCGGTGGCTATCGGCGAGCAGACGGTCCACCACGTGAGAACCGATGAAGCCAGCGCCTCCGGTGACGAGGATCTTCACATGCGGAGCTTCTGCCGGAACCACTCGAGCGTCAGCCGGAGGCCGTCCTCGGGGTCGACACGTGGCTCCCAGCCCAGCAGGGCTCGCGCGCGCGAGATGTCGGGCCGGCGGACCTTGGGATCGTCGACGGGCAGCGCCCGGAACACGATCTCGCTCCTGGAGTCGGCCAGGTCGATGATCCGTTCGGCCAGCTTGAGGAGCGTCATCTCCTGGGGATTGCCGATGTTCACCGGATCGTGGACCGAGCTGTTCATCAGTCGCCACACACCGTCGATGAGGTCGTCGATGTACTGGAACGAACGGGTCTGCGACCCGTCGCCGAAGACCGTCACCGGCTTGCCGGTGAGGGCCTGGGACATGAAGGCCGGAATCGCGCGGCCGTCGTTCACGCGCATCCGGGGGCCGAACGTGTTGAAGATCCTGACGATGCGCGTGTCGACGCCGTGCGTGCGGTGATACGCCATCGTGATCGCCTCGGCGAAGCGCTTGGCCTCGTCGTACACCCCGCGCGGTCCGATGGGATTGACGTTGCCCCAGTAGTCCTCGCGCTGCGGGTGCACGAGCGGGTCGCCGTAGACCTCCGACGTCGACGCGAGCAGGAAGCGAGCGTTCGTCGCCTTGGCCAGGCCGAGCCCGCGGTACGTGCCCAGCGCGCCGACTTTCAGGGTCTGGATCGGGACCTCGAGATAATCGACGGGCGACGCCGGGCTGGCGAAATGGAGGATCCAGTCGATCGAGCCGTCGATGCCGATGTACTGGGTCACGTCGTGGCGCACGAAGGTGAAGCCGGGCCGGTCGCGCAGACGGTGGATGTTCTCGACCGAGCCCGTGATCAGGTTGTCCATGCAGACGACGGTGGCCCCGCGCCCGAGCAGGAACTCGCACAGGTGGGAGCCGATGAAGCCCGCGCCTCCGGTGACCAGGACTCGCATCGCGTCAGGCAGGCAGGACGGAACGGCGGCCGATCGAGTGGTATTCGAAGCCGAGCCGGCGCATGCGCTCGGGCTCCCAGGCATTGCGTCCGTCGAACACGACGGGCCGGCGCATCAGGGCGCGCACCCGCTCGAGGTTCAGGAACTTGAACTCGTTCCACTCGGTCACGAGCGCGAGCGCATCGGCGCCGGTGGCG
>WNFT01000188.1_pt1 | contig 46757 bp, 42 predicted proteins | sample 5400191 | NCBI WGS metagenome assembly WNFT01 (sample SAMN13153359, study PRJNA577476) | soil metagenome | isolation source: 80 cm saprolite under Madrone tree | place: USA:California | collected 2016-06-14 | reverse complement strand
CCAAGCGATTTTCCGCGCGTCAATTGGCCGGAAGCCTTGCACATCCCGCCGCCATGGGAAGGCGGCGACGGTAACGCGGTGAACGACGTCCGGCGCGAAAAGCCACGCCAGGACAAAGAAAAGGCGCTCACGCCATGATGCGCTTGCCTCTATTTGAATTTCGCGCCCCGCGTACGCTAGAAGAAGCCGCGGGCATTCTTGACGGCGAGCGAGCTAACGTTATGCCCCTTGCCGGCGGGACAGATCTGCTCCCCAACATGAAACGGCGGCAACAGGTTCCGCGCATGCTGATGAGCCTGCGTCACATTGAAAGCCTGAACCGGGTGGTGTTACACGATTCTGGCTCACGGCTTGGCGCTTGCCTCACACTCTCGGAAATCGCGGCGGACCCGCGCTTTCGAAATGGTTTAACGGCGCTGGCGCAGGCCGCTTCTCTTGTGGCCACGCCGCAGATTCGCAACATGGCCACACTGGGCGGCAACATTTGCCTCGATACGCGTTGCAACTACTACGATCAAAGCTATGAGTGGAGAAAGTCGATCAACTTCTGCCTGAAAAAAGACGGCACTACCTGCTGGGTCGCTCCTGGGAGTTCGAAGTGCGTGGCGGTTTCTTCGACGGACACAGGTCCTGCTCTGATGGCGATTGGCGCGCGAGTCCGCCTCGTATCGCACTCGGGGGAGCGCGAGGTCATGCTCTCCGATTTGTATAACAATGATGGGATCGACTATATCAAGCGCAGACCGGATGAAATCCTGGCGGAAGTGTTGCTCGACCCTTTACACGGATGGAGGAGCACCTATTGGAAATTGCGCCGCCGCGGCTCGTTCGACTTTCCCGTGCTATCCGTTGCGGCAGCCGTGCGCCTGTCCAGAAATAACACGGTCGAGGACGCTCGCATCGTTGTCGGCTCGGCAGCTTGCCGTCCGTTAGCCGCCATAGAAGCGGCAAAATCACTGTTAGGCCAGCCCTTGAATCAGCAGGGCATCGAAGAGGCCGCCGCGCTTGCGGCTCGAATCGCCAAGCCGCTCGACAACACCGATTTCGACATGACCTGGCGCAAGAGAGTCACCGCTGAATTTGTGAGGTACGCGCTGCGCGAGCTTCGCGGCGATAATGTGCGGGCCGAGCGCGAGAGTTTCACGCGCTGCGCATTCGAATAGCTAATTCGGATTCTCGATCAGCATCGCAATTCCCCTACTCGCGCACAGGCAGAAGCAAGCTCGGCGCTGTGCTCTTGATTCCTGGACGCAGAACGGCTGTGGCTACGTGTTTCTCTGACTCCTCAAGAACCTGATATCCTCCAAGCTCTTTGTTGTTGCAAGAAAAGAGAGCAACACGCCCGACCGGGCCACGGACAAGCACAGATATGACCTCGCAACGAGGGTTTTATGGCTGGAAGCTGGTTTTCATTCTTTGGCTTCTGGACTTTCTTAACATGGGATTTCCGCTTTACGGCGGAGCAGTCATCAACACCTACATGTTGAAGGAAATCCCCATGAGCCGCGGCGCATTCGGTATGGGATTCACGCTTTTAAACCTCTTTGTGGGCATTCCGTCCATTCTCGTGGGAGCGTCCATTGTCCGCTGGGGCATTCGCAAGACTTTCGGCATTGGCTCGGCACTGATTTTTGCCGGGGCTCTGTGGCTCTCCCTGATTACTTCCAAGCCTTGGCACTATTGGGTGGGATTTGGAGTGCTCGCTGCAACGGGAATCAGTTTCGGGACGATCATTCCCGCAGCCACGGCGATCACGCGATGGTTCAGCCGCTACCGAGGAAGGACCCTGGCGGTGACGCTGTCGGCTTCTGGGTTTGCTGGCTTTTTCGTTGCACCGGCGATCAATCGAATCCTCACCCGAAATGGAGGGAATTGGCGGCAAGCGTGGGCGATTGTGGCAGCCGTTTCCGCCTTGTCTGCGATTGTCGCGTTTCTCTTTGTGAGAGAACGTCCGGAAGACCTGGGTCAAATGGTGGACGACGGACCGGCTGCTGCCCCATCGGCGGATTCGACGGCGGCATCTGCCCGGGTTACAAAATTCCCTTGGGAGCCACACCAGGCTTATCGAACGCGAGCCTACTGGATGATTCTTATTGGCGCAATCGCCTGCCAATTTCCGTTTTTCTTCTTTACTGCCCATTGGTTGCTCCACCTGAAAGGAGCGGGCATCCGCCCGGCAGACGCCGCATTCGCCATGGGTCTGTTCACCCTAGGAGCCGTTTTCGGGCGGTTGATTGGCGGCTGGCTAATGGACGGCATGGAAGGGCGCTACGCGTTCATGCTGGGTTTCTGCTGTTATTTCTTGGGGTCCTTCCTGGCCATTCGAGTTTCCGCGGAGGAGCTGTGGATCGCCTACGCCGCCGCGATTCTCTATGGCACGGGATTTGGATGGACGTTTATTTGCTTCAATACGGTCACAGGTCACTACTACGGACCTGTGGCTTTTCCAAAGGTGAGCGGAATGGTGCTGCTGCTCGCAGCTCTCTTTTGCTCGCCGGCTGGTTACTTGGGCGGGAGACTATTTGACCTGTTTCGCAGCTATAGGCTTGCGTTCGAGATTAACTCAGCATGGGCAGCGATCGGAATCGGAGCTCTCTTTTTTGCTCAAAAGCCAGAACCACCCGAGGCGGAAATCCCTATGGGTGAGCGAGTGAGAAGTGGAGAAGAAAAGGGCAAAAAAGTTGGCTGGGAGACTAGGATTCGAACCTAGATAGCCAGATCCAGAATCTGGAGTCCTACCGTTGGACGATCTCCCACGCGTCGCTGGAAAAAAACGAACCGCAGCACGTTCCCGACGATCGGGACGCCCACGATTCTACTTACTAATTTAATCGGGTTTTCGGCGGTCGTCAACCGCGCGTCTCGCGCGGCGGAGTTGTAAATTTACGCTCGCGGAACATCTTGCGCTGGCTTTGCCACAGCCTTTTCGGGGTCTCCGACTGGTACCATTCGGCCTTGCCGAATCATGTATTCGACTTTGCCCCAGCGAATGCGATTCGAGCCGAAACTCCCTAGCCAGATCAAAAAGTGAATTGCATCCCGTAGGGGCACCAGCCAAAACTTCCCGCGCAGGACTTCGTCCCCGACGCCCCAAACTCCGACTGTCCACGCCATCGCAAAACGCAGTACTAAATATGCGAGCATATAAGCGCCCGCGATCCACCTCACCGGCGCGAGGAGGGCTGCAAGCAGCGCCCAAGGCAGCCCCTGGGTGAAAAGCAGCCCCACGTAAGACAGCGGCCTGCACAATCGCACGGTGCGTGCCCACCGCACTTGATGATCCCAGAAGCCGCGAAATGTCTGCGCGGGATACATCGTCCAGACCGCTTCTCGAGAGAGAACAACCCCGCCGCCCGCTTTGGCAATGCGGTTGCCCAGCTCGTAGTCGTCCGCAAGCGTATCAGCTATGGCCTCAAACCCGCCTATCTTCCCGAGCCATTCCTTGGTCGTTGCGATGGAGGCTCCCAGCGCGAAAGTGATTCCTTCCGTCCAGCTCGCCATCAACACTCCGGCGAAAAAATCGCTTGAAGCGCCGACAGCTTCGATTTCTGAGCCGAGATTTCTCTCGGCGATGCCCCGGTAGAAGCAAGTCACCGCGCCAGTCTCGCAGTTGGCAAGCGGCGCTACAACTTGATGCAAAAAGTATGGTCCCACGCGCACGTCGCCATCGGTCAACACCAGCACTTCGTTTTGCGCTTCTTGCGCGAGCCGCGCCAGTTTATTTACCTTGTGGTTCGCACCGAGATGCTCTGCGCCAACAAGCAAGCGGATTCTCCGCGCGGGAAATTCCGCGATGATTCGCCGGATCACCGGCACGGCGAGGTCGTCGTCGCCTTTCACCGCAAACAAAATTTCGTAGTCCGGGTATTCCTGGCGGCAAAAGCTCGCGAAATTCTCGTAGGAACCGAAGTCCGCGCCGCGCACCGGTTTTAGCACGCTAACGGGAGGAGTGTAATCGGGCAGGACTCGCGCGCGTTCACGCCTAAAGAAGCGCCAAGCGGCAAACGTTGCCAGCGCGTAGTAAACCAGGGGAGCCACCGCCAACAGGAGAAGCGCATCACGCCACAGCGCGGAGTGGGGCATCATGCGGGTCTGCTCATCATCGGCATGGTTTCACATCCGGTTCATTGCTCGCGCCACTCTAACAGGTTATCGGATAACAGGAAATTTGGAGCGAGTTCTCTTGATCTGGCAATCGTGAACTTCAGAACCGCTGAATGAATCGCCTCCCACCAAGGCGAACTGCAGGTTTCGCTTCCACCCGCAAACAAGCGATCTTAAGTAATATTCTCTGAATTTGTAATGGCGCCCAATCCCTGCGCAGCGCCTTCGTTCGCCATGCTTGTACTCGTCATCGGAAACAGCTGACCATTCTTCACGCGGTAGGCAATTCCCCGCCACAGGATACGTTCTGAAAAGAATCCACCCACCCATGCGGCAAAATTTATGGCATCGCGCAGGGGGACTAGCCACAGTTTCTTCCATGCTCCTGCATCGCCCAGGCCCCAAGTACCAGTCGTCCACGCTAGCCCGAGACGCAACACCAGGTATGCCATCAGATGCGCCGCCGCAATTCCCTCCCATCCGGCCCGGGCCGCACATGCCGCTGCCAGCAGCGCCCATGGGAGGCCGTGGGTTAACATTAGCCAGCGGTATCCAGTGGGGCGCACATTTTTTAATCCGATGGACCACCGGAGTTCATGTCGAAAATACTGCGCGATCGTCTCTTGTGGAAACACCATCCACACCGGCTTGCGCATCAATTCCACGTAATAGCCGCGCCGCGCGATTCGATTTCCCAGCTCAAAATCGTCAGAATGATAATTCGCCATGGCTTCCCAGCCGCCGATCTCCGACAGGTGTTTCTTGGTCGTGGCCATCGTCCAGCCAAAGGCAAACTGCATTTTGCCCTCGAGCCTTCGCGCCACAAGCGCACCTGGAGCAGAGTCCAGGTACATCCCCAACGCATCCAGGTCTGCCGCGACGCCGCCTGCGGTAATGCAGCGGTAAAAACCGGTGACCGCACCAACTTGTGGATCGGCAAATGGCGGCGCAACCACGCTAAGGTAATCATCATCCACGCGCACATCGCTGTCACTCATCACCATTAGCTCGTATTTCGCTTCTTGCACCAGGCGGCACAGGCTGTTCACTTTGCTGTTCGTGCCAATTCGCTCCGCACCCTTAATTAACCGGATGGAGCATGCAGGAAAATTAGTCTGCAATCTCTCGATCACCGGCACGGCGGGGTCGTCCGGATCTGCCACTGCAAAAATGACTTCGTATTCCGGGTAGTCCAGCCGGCAATAACTGGCAAAATTTTCGTAGGCTTCGCGGTCCACGCCACGCACGGGCTTGAGGATACTCACCGGAGGCGAGCACGTGGAATTCAAGGGAAGCGATTTCCGCAATTCATGGAAATAGCCAACAACGCAGTACAACGACAGAAGGTAATAAGCCAGAGGCGCGGCCGCCAGGAAAAACGCGATCCGATAGACAGTATGTAACAACATTCGGTCGCCCCAAATCCCCATTGCATGACGAAACCAAAGCGGCGTAATCCCATTCGTCACGCAGGAATCTTAATATTCAAGTTGTCTTTTCGGCTCAGATGCCACACTTTTTTGATTGGTTGCCACAACCGAAACCTGGAATCCCGCGGAGGCACCAAACCATTGCCTACACGCTATCACTAGTTGCCCATTCCTTGAATCAGTATTTATTCCAAGAGCCCGATCGTCAGCCCGCCGCGACGAGAGCAACCCCCGCGCAAACCAGCACGACGCCCGCCCAACGCGCCGCACTCACCTGCTCGCCGAGGATGTACTTGGCGCCCAGCGTGCCGATAACATAGCTGAGCGCCGATGCGGGAATCACAAAACTGATCGGCTCCCAGGAAAGCAAAACCAGCAAGGAATAAAATGACAGTGCCATCAGCGGCACGCCCACCCAGAACCATCCATTGCTTACCGCCCGCCCCAGGAACTGAAGCAACGCCACCGGCCGCAATCGCGTTGGCTCGCCAGTCGCCTTCATTCCGTGCGTGATCGCGATTTCGCCTCCGGTGCTGCCAAGAATTAGAATCGCAAGTGCCAGAATGACGCGCATCAAGCTACCGCCTCACTGGCTACTGCAGTCGTCCGTGGCCTCGTTTGACCCACCAGCAGGACGCCCACGCAAATTAAAACAACACCGACCCAGCGCCGCGGCGAAACTGACTCGTGCAAAAACACGACCGCCAGCAATGTGAGTAACGCATACCCAAACGCGCCCGCCGGCATTACGTAACTGTAGTCCGCCCAACTCAGCACCGTCATGTAACTCAGCATAAAGCCAGTCAGAAAGAGAATTCCTATCCAGATCGTTCCGTTCGTCACCGTCAACCGGAACGCTTGCGCAAGGCCCGAAACGGTCAGTTGGACGGCGCCGATCTGCGACATCCCGCGCTTCAGCATCAAGTCTCCGGCATTGGCGCACACTACCATCGCCAAGACCATGACCAGCGTCTTTATTCGCAGTCTTCTCTCACTTCCCATTTTGTGGGTTAATCGTTCCCGGAAGCCGAAGATGTCCCCGGCACGGAGATCATGGGCTTGTCGTAATCGCCGCCCTTGCGCACCCACTTCAGACGCTCCGCGCGCAGCTTCAGGAATTCCGTTGCTTCGTGGTACAGGCGTTTCCGCTCGTGGCTGTCCCACAGAGCTTCTTTCACGATGCGCCAAACAACTCTCGGCCGGAAGTAATACTCATCGTAAAACTGGTTCACGCCCGACATCATTTCCGCCTTGGACAAGTGTGGGTATTCGATGTGCGGCAATTGGTGGCCGCTGGAATCGGCGAGAGCCTCGACTTTCAGGAAACCCTGCTGCGCCATGGTGTCGTGCAATTCCGTACCCGGCATGGCATGAGCCAGCGAAACCTGGATTGTTTCGCAATCCAATTCCTTCGCGAAATCGATGGTCTTCTGAATCGATTCCTTGGTCTCGCCCGGCAGGCCGATGATGAAATCGCCGTGTACCTTGATGCCGACTTTGCGGCAGTTCTTCATGAAAGCGCGTCCCATCTCAACGGTTGCGCCCTTCTTGATGTTCTTCAGGATTTGCGGCTCACCGGATTCAAAGCCCACGATAAAGAGCCGTGCTCCACCATCCGCCATGGCTTTCAGTGTTTCGTAGTCGCTGTGCACGCGCGCCGTCGACGACCACTGGAACTTAAGCGGCTTGAACTTGGCGCAGAGATCCAGTACGCGGTCCTTGCGGATGTTGAAGGTATCGTCGTCGAAGAAAATCTCTTTCATCTGCGGAAAATAGCCGAGCGCTTGCTTCACTTCCCGCGCCACGTTCTCCGTCGAGCGCGTCCGCCAGGCGTGCCCGGAAATTGTCTGCGGCCACATGCAGAACGTGCAAAGCGCTGGGCATCCGCGCGTCGTGTAGAACGACACATACGGGTGCAGCAAGAACGGCACGTTGTAGCGCTCGATTTCCAAATCACGCTTATAAATGTCGGTGGCAAACGGCAACGCGTCCAGCTCTTCCGTGTGCAGTTGCGGACGCTCGGCGTTGTGAACGATCTTGCCGTCTTTGCGGTAGCTGACGCCCTGAATTTCGCTCAGCGGCTTTCCGTGCGCGTAATCCACTACGGAGTGATCGAACTCCCCGCGCGTAACGAAATCAATGTCCTCGCTGGCGTTCAGCGTCTCCTCGGGTTTGATGTGTCCGTGCGGCCCGACGAAAGCAATCTTCATACTAGGGTTGGCTTCCTTGATTTTCCGGATGAGCTTGACGTCGCTCGCCAAGCCCACAGTGGACGTGAACAGGATCAGAAATTCATAGTCTTTGCAGATCTCGATGGTCTGCCGCCAATTTACTTTGTGGGGAGATGCGTCCAGCAGCCTGCTCCCCGGGATCCCGCCTGCGGGGTACGTCAGCCAAACCGGGTACCAATACGATTCAATCTCGCGTGTGGCAGGCCACCGCGAGCTCGCGCCGCCGTCAAAGTTTTCAAAACTCGGCGGATTCAACAGCAATGTCTTCATTACATCCGGCATTCTTCACCCTCAGCCTTCGCGTTCCAAACTGGGCCGTCTCGTATTCTTGGCACTTACGTCTTGCAATAGGGAAGGGGCGCACGTACACGCGGGCTTGGGCCCCAATCTATAGATAATAGTTTACCCGACTTCGTTGTATCGTCTCAAACCTTTCTGTAAATAGGTGTTATCTGACACTGAACGGCTATTAGCCTCATTAAATGGGGTTTGCAAGCCCACTCTTGGCGAATCGTCCTCGAGCGCCAAGGACTTCATCCGCGGACAATGAGAGCAAATCCCAAATTCGTTCCACCCAATCGAGATGCTCCGGCTTCATGAGCACGGAGCGCAAGCATGTGATGGTTTCGCGGTCGCGCTTCATCGCTCCCAGATTCGCTTGCCAAAACAGAATCGGCAATTCTGCCACTGCCAGATGCAGATGGCGCTTCGCCGCAGCTTCGAATATCTTACGGCTTAGGAACGAAGCCTCGCTGACGCTCGCCGCTCGCGGCGCAAGTACGACGATGTCCAGCTCCGGTGGGAATACCGTCACAAATCGCAAATCCGGGCTCAATTTCTCGAAAAGCGCCAGTGCCGCCTTTCTTCCCCGTTCCAAACCCCGCGCAAACTCGCCGCCTTTTTTCAGCGGTAGCAGTCTCTGGGTCGCCCACAAGGCCGCCGCAGCCGCCCCCGGCCGAGAGCATTCCAGGCTTATCTCACCCAGATGCAGCTCGGCTGAGCTGAAGTAGGTGTAGGGCGAATCGTGCTTATACAATCGGCCAATTTCAGGGTCGCGAAATAGCACGCAACCACACCCATAAGGTTGCAAGCCGTGCTTGTGCGGATCAATCACAATGGAGTCCGCCTCTCCGATCCGCTTGAAAGCCCGTTCGGCGTCCTTCGCAAGATTTTCCGTAAGCGCGAAATAGCCGCCGTACGCTGCGTCCGCGTGAACTCGTAACCCATGCTTTTCTCGAAGCGCTAGGACCTCCGGCATCGGATCCACCGAACCTGTTGCCGTCGTACCCATCGTCGCTACAACGGTCCCAACGTCGCCGCGTTCCAGGCGCTTCGCCAGAGCGTTTGCGTCCATCCGGCCCTGCGCGTCGCACGGCACCGCTTCGAATGCCAACTGCAGAATCCCGCTAATCCGTCCATGCGTATAGTGAGCCTGCTCGCTGGCGAGAATCTTCTTCCCCGGATGCAGTTGTCCCGCGACCCATAGAGCTTCGAGATTTGCCATCGTTCCACCACCACACAAGTGCCCAAGAAATCTCTTCCACCCAAACATGGCGGCGATTTCTGCAACCGCTTCTTTTTCCATGGCCGACGTCGCTCGCCCGCCGTCCAGCGCGTGATTGTTTGGATTGATCCACATGGCTAGCGCGTACGCCAGCCGCGCCACAGGGTGCGGCGGCTTCAGCATCTGTCCCGCATATAAAGGATGGAAATAAGGGTAGTTGTCGCGTAGCCGTTCGACCGTCGCGTTAAGCGTCTCTGCAAGCCGCTCGACCCCGGCTGACCGGTTCTCGAAACCTGGTAGCCTCGCGAAACCTTCGTCAAGGTTCTCGGCTGCTTTCAATAGCGCGCTCAGACTATCCCGATCGAGCATCACCAGTTACCAGTCACTTCTTCACTGCCACACCTTGTCCAATTGCCCGGCCGTCTTCAGCAATTCCAGTTGTGCCTGCTGCTTCTGGAAGTTTGCATCTAGGTACGCCATCCACTTTTCGTTCTCTTCCAGCCTGGCCTTTTCGACCTCACGGAGATTCAGCTTCCCTTCGGCAAACTGCGCCTGTTCCACCGCCACGTTTTGCTGCGCCAATTGTAATTCCAGGCGCGCAACCTCTTTCGCCGCATCCTTCTCGCGCACTCGCCGCGTCTTCTGCCTGACGTCTGCCGTCAATTCCGTTTTCTTGTTCGTTAGGTTGACCCTGGCCGCTTCCAGGTTTATTTGCGCCATCCCCACTGCCGCTTTCGTGTGCGCGCTGAAAATCGGCACGTGCATGTCAATTCCCGCGTTGAAGTTGTTCCGTTGAAACGTTGTGAAAAACTGCGAGTAATTGTTGAACTTCGCCAGCACACTATACACGCTCACGAGTTCCAGCGTCGGCCAATAGCCTCGCTTCTCGCCCTTCAACCGGAATTCTTTCGCATGAAGGTCGGACTCCGCAAGCTGCAAGCCTGCATTGTGCGTCATCGCCATCGCCACGAGGTTGTCTCCCGCCTGCTCCGCTTCTCCCGGCAACTCCTCGGGTTTGACTTCGACGGACTGCGCCTCGGATAATCCAAGCTGGTATCTCAGAAAAACCTCCAGCTCATCTTCCCGGCCCTCGAGCTGTAAAATTCGCTGGATCACCTGAGCCTTCGTCAGTTGCGCTTTCGTTACTCCTACCGGCAGTTCATATCCTTCCCCCTGACGCTCCTGCGTCACTTGCAGAATCTTCTCGGCGCTCTCCTGCTCTTTGCGCAACAGCTCTAGGGAATGCCGCACTTTCCCTAGTTCCAGATAGGCCATCGCCGTTCGCGTGATGACGCTATTCTTCGTATCCTCCAACATAATCTTTTGCGCTTTGACCTGCTCCTGCGTCTCCTTCGCCTGGCCACGCAGAGGTTCATTGAGAACTTGTTCCGTGTACGAAACGTTGAAGATCGACGGCGCGCGTCCGCCCGGCGTTTCCGGTATTCCGTACGTATATCCGGCACCGGAACCCGCATAAAGGTTGGGCATGAATTGCGCCTTGGTGATTTGCGCGGCGCGGTCCGCCACGCTCGCTTGGATCTTCGCCACCTGAATCTCTTTGCTGTTCTGCAACGCCAGCTCAATCGCGCGCTTCAGCGTAAGCGCTACTGGCATCCCATCCTTGGGCGCGCCCTGTGCCGCAGGCTGGCCCGCATTCGGTACGGGCGGCTCCTGCGCGCTCGCAGCGCCGCCGCGTAGCATCAGCAGCACAGTCATCCCTGCAAGACGTCTCAGTAATTGCATTTTTCATGCTCCTCTTTCGCCAAAGCCCATTCTGCCGAAAAATAAAAAGGGCCGCCAATCGCCACCCTGATCCGCTTCCCCCGCTGTCCCTACTCCCTTGGCGCTCTCACTTCATTCATATCTCAGAGACTCTACCGGTTGCAGGCTCGCCGCCTGATTCGCTGGCAAGTAACCGAAGAACAGTCCCGTAGAACACGACACCACGAATGCGATGATCACGCTCAGGGGTGATACGGGAACCCGCAGATTTCCCGGCAAAAAAGATTGGATTGCGACCGGCACGGCGATTCCAATCAAGATTCCCAGAACCGCCCCTCCGCCGCTGATCAAGAATGCTTCGATCAAAAACTGGTACAGGATTTCCCGCCGCGCTGCTCCTATCGCCTTGCGAATTCCGATCTCCCTTGTCCGCTCGGTCACCGTCACGAGCATAATGTTCATGATCCCCACTCCGCTGATCACCAGTGCAATGAAAGCAATGATGATCAGCACGATCGTCAATGCGAGCGAGATATTCCTCGCTGCGTTCAGTATCGCTGTCAGCGTCAGCACCTTGTATTCCGCTTCCGAGGGATGCCGGGCTCGCAGCAGTTGGCCCACCTGCCGCTCGACGGACGGCACGTCCTCGGCCCGCGCCGCCTGCGCGTCCAGCAAACGCACCACTTCTATGCCGGTGTAGTACTTCATGAGCGTGAAGGGAAGGATGACTGAGTTTTCCTGAATGTCGGAAAGACCGAACGTCTCGACCCGTTCACGGAAAACCCCGATCACCGTGAACGTCAATTCCCCCACGCGAATCGGTCTCCCGATTGGACTCTCTTGTCCAAATATCCGATCGGCAAGCTGTGTTGTGATCAAGCAAACTTTGCTTCGCATCTCCATGTCCCCGGCATCGAGATAGCGTCCTCGTAAAACGAGCAGCCGCCGGATTGCCTGGTATCCCTCTGTCACTCCGACTAGATTCACCGGGCGCTCCACCCCATTGACAACCACGGTCATTGGCAGTTCTCGCGTTCCCGCCACTCCAATGACATTGGGGATGGCTCTTACCGCTTCAAGGTCTTTCAGTGTCATTTCATAACTGAGCGGCTGTGGCTTGTCCGGTCGTTGAACCAGTTCCACCTGGATCAGGTTGGAACCGACGGCCTCAATCTGCGAAAGCACGAATTTCCTGCTGGTCAGCGCCACGGTAACCACCAGAACGATGGAAGCACTCCCGATAATCACGCCCAGCGATGTCAGGATCGCGCGCAGTTTATTCGCGCGCAGCGCGTCAATCGCCACCGATATCGTTTCGCGAATGTCCATTGTTGCCTATTGACCGGAATTCCGCGGCAGCAGCGGCCAAAATTCTTAGCCCTTCTTCAGACGCTTTAGCGCTTCCTGTGCCATTTTGTTTTTTGGATCCAGTTTCACCGCGCTTTCAAATTCCCTCGCGGCTTCTTCCATCTTGTTCTGATCTTCAAAAAGTCGCCCCAGCCACGCGTGCGCCGAGGCCGGCCGCGGATAACCCGATCGCGTCGGCGCTCTTTCAGCGTATTCCTTGAGCAGTCGTTCGGCTTCCTGGAGGTCTTCTTTCTTCAAGACCAGCGCGGCGCCCCGGTAAAACTTCCCTCTCGGGTCGTCCGGCGCCACGCGCTCCCCCGCGTCCGCAACCGCCAGCAGCCGCTCTGTCTGGCTGCGTTTCACGGCGTAATCACCGATGTCGTAGATCAGCTCCGCCGATTTTGGATTGCTGTCCAGCGCCTTGGTAAACTCCTCGTCCGCGCCCGCGAAATCTTTCTTTTGCCGTCGGCAATTCCCCGCTGCGTAATGCCCTTCCGCGGCGTCTATCTCCGCTAATTGCTTGATCTGCGGCAGCGCCTTATCTTCACCGCCACCCACAATACCCGGGGCGCTGCAGTCGAATTCAATCAGTGCCTGCCGTGCCGAAAAATTCCTTGCGTCAAGCTGCACGGCCGTTTCGAACTCCTTGCGTGTTTTCTTCGCGAGCGATATCGCCGAGAACCAGCTCGCGTGATCGGCCTTCTCACCGTACGCTCTCCCCAGCCACTCGTGGTAGATCGAATTCTGCGCGTCGATGGCTACCGCTCTCTCCGCACTCTTGATCGCCGGGTCGTGCTGCTGCAGCTCCAGGTAACTTTTCGCCAGCAGCAATTGCACGTCGGCATTTTGTGGATCTTTTGCCGCAGCCGCCTGCAGCGCTTGGATGGCCTTTGCGTAGTCGCTGGCTTCGTAAGCATGCCGTCCCGCTTCGAGGCTTGCTTCTTGCTTGATGGTCGTGGCCGCCATCGCCGTGCTCGCGATGAACAGAACCGCGAGCGGCCATTTCCTCCCGCTAAACATTCCTTGGTCCCCGGAAAACCGCAGCTTCCGTAGTAATGACGATCACGGTCATTCCGTCGCGCAAATCAACGTCCCCCGGAAGCGCGACCAGCTCTCCCTCTTGCAGGCCGCTGACCACTTCATAGTTCGTGGCGTCTGCGATGCCTACGTGAATCTCTCGTTTTTCAAGCGTGGATTTTCCCACGCCAAGCTGGTTCTTTCTCACCACGAAGACGTAGCGCCTTCCGCCGTCCGCCTCCACCGCGCCCCGGGGAACTGACAGCACTCCGATCCGTTCCCGCGAGTTGATGCGCACGTTCACGTTAATATTCGGCAGCAATTCCAAATTATCGTTATTCACCGCGCAGAGCAGCTCGCCCACGCTGCGGTTTTGGTGGGGCACCACTTGCTTGGGAACAGTCTCCGTCTTTCCCGTCCACGTCTTGCTCGGTAGGGCATCCCATGTGATTTTCACCGGCTGGTTCGGTTCCAGCGCGCCTAATTCCGGCTCGTCGATGAACGCCCGCACGCGCACCCTGTGCAGGTCCGCCATCTCCGCAAGCAGATCACCCACCTTCACGTAATCCCCTGCCTTCAACGGTGTCGATTCGGCGCTTCGTCCAAGTGAATAGAGCGTCCCATCCGCCGGCGCGGTGATGCGCCCCTGCTGGACTTTTTCGTCAAGGGCGGCCACTTCGTTTTGAACCTGCTGCAAACGCAGCGGTGTCTGGTCCGTATCCAGCTTCACGCTCCGCTCAAACTCCTGTTTGACGGCCGTCAATCTGGCAACCTCGGCTTGCGCCTTTATAAGGGCAAGGTCGTTCGCCGCAAGCTCATCCTGCGTCGCCGCTTGCTGCGCGATCAGCCGCTGCAGTACGTTGTTGTTCTTTTGCAACTGGTCGCGCTCCGCCTGAGCTTTCGCCAGGTCGCCTGTGACCCTGGCGGCTTCATCAATTTTTCCGCCTGCTCTTGCTGCTCGTAGATCGTCCTCCGCCTTCAGGAGTTTTGCCTTCGCTTCCGCCAGTTGTGCCGCCGCGTCCTTGACATCCAATTCCAGCAGCACTTGTCCCTTCCTCACGGTCTGCCCTTCGTGAACGCTTACCTTCAGCACAAATGTATCCAGTTGCGCTCGCATCACGTAAGGGGCGATGGGCTCGACCTTTCCGTTGCTGTTGATGGACGACACCAGGTTCTCCCGCACCGGCGTCACCGCCGATATCTTTGGCACTGGCTTTCGTCCGCTCAACTCTAGCCCAACCGTCGCCAGCACTGCTGCCAGCGCCAGGTAGAGCAAAATCCGATTTCGCAGCTTGCGATCCATTTCTTCCTATTCCGCGCGGCCCCGCACTCGAACTCTGCAAGGCGCACGGACGCATCCCTCAGGCGAAGCGTTTCTCTTACTTGTCCGTGGCTTGCTTGACCCCTGTTAAATAGGCGTCAAGTCATTTCATTCTAGCAAGAGCAGCGCGGCTTTCTCTAGATTCCTCGCAGGTGTTGTTTATTCTGCGCCCTGCCCCTTTCGCGCAATTCCTCGAATCAATGATCCCCCACATCTAAGGGATGCCTTGATACATCCTATGGATGCCGCTCGTTTGGACGCCATACCTTGCCGTGTTAGAATCCGCCCATGTCCACTGAGAGCGTTCCGGAGAAGTCTGCCTCTCCCTCCACGGGCAGCCTGCCCAAGTCGTCCCGGCCTGGCGCCGTCGTCAGTCCTTTCATCCACCGTGTCTGCATCCAGTGCAACAACATGTTCCGCGTCACTCCCGACAGATTTGATGCCAAGCAATGCCCCACCTGTCACAAAGGCTGATCCGCGTCTCCCCCATTTTTGTTTCTTACGCTATCCCGCTGCCCCCTGTTTCACTACTCCCTTGCGGGTAACATTTTCCCCGCCCGGTGCGTAGTACACTCTGAACGCTCTTTTGCCCTGTCCTACCAAATTCAGTTAGGGGTCCTTCGATGATTGAAGCTCGCGGCCTGTCCAAGCGCTTCCAGGACAAAAAACGCGGCGAAATCCGCGCCGTTGACAACGTCAGTTTTACTTGCCAACCCGGCAAGATCTACGGTCTCCTCGGCGCCAATGGCGCCGGCAAAACCACTACGTTACGCATGCTCGCCACCATTCTCGAGCCTACCGATGGCACCGCCATCGTCTGCGGCCACGACGTCATCGAGCAGCCCGAAAAAGTGCGTGCCAAGGTCGGTTTCCTGTCCACCGCCACCGCTCTCTACCCGCGCCTCACGTCGCAGGAGATGGTCGAGTACTTCGGCCGCCTCAATGGATTAGACGAAGCCATGCTGAAAAAGCGCGTTGACGACATTTTCAATCGCCTGGACATGAATGGCTTCCGCGACCGCCGCTGCGACAAGCTCTCCACCGGTATGAAGCAGAAAACTTCCATCGCACGCACTCTTGTCCACGACCCGCCCGTCATGATCTTCGATGAGCCCACCAACGGCCTCGATGTCATGACCGCGCGCACCATCACCGCTTTCATCCACGAATGCCGCAACAACGGCAAAACCGTCATCTTCTCCACGCACATCATGAGCGAAGTCGAAAAGCTCTGTGACACTATCGGCATCATCCAATCCGGAAAACTTCTCTCCGAAGGCACTCTCGCACAGCTTCGCGATCAGCATCACGAACAGGATCTCGAGGATATTTTCGTCAAAGTCGTCGCTCCCCACTATGTTTCTGCGGAGGCCAACTGACATGTCCGCGCGCAATATCGGCATCGTCTATCGCAAAGAGTTGACGGAGGCTCTCCGTGACCGCCGCACGCTCATCACTATGTTTGTTCTCCCTCTCATCATTTTCCCGCTTCTCAGCGTCGGCTTCGGCGCTATGATCGCCGTGCTAATCGGAAAGGCGAAAGAAGAAACTCCGAAAGTCATGGTCATTGGCGGTGATGATTCCCCCAACGTTCTCGCGGGATTGAAAAAAGTACCGAAGATTCAGATCGTTCCGCTGGAAGCGAATTGGAAGGAGGAAGTCGTCAACAAGCAGGTTCCCGTGGTTGTCGAAATCCCCCAAGGCTTCGAACGCAATCTCGCTGGCCAAATGGAACAAACCGTCCTCATTCACGACTACGAAGGCGATCTCAAATCCGAAATTGCCAAGGACAAAATCGAGAAATATTTCAACGAGTATCGCGACTCCATCGTTAAAGAGCGCCTCGCCGCCAGAAATCTCCCTGTCAGCATCCTGAAGCCGTTCGCGATCAAACCGCACAATGTTGCGCCGCCTGAAAAGTCCGGCGGTGCGCTCTTCTTTGGCGGCTTTATCGCCTACATCGTTGTATTTCTGTGCCTGAACGGCGGCATGCATCCTGCCATGGACCTCACCGCGGGCGAAAAAGAGCGCGGCACCATGGAAACGATTCTTTCTAGTCCGATTTCGCGCTCGCATCTGGTCCTTGGCAAGTTCCTGTTGGTTCTCACAACCGCGCTGACCACTGCTGCGCTCTCCGTCATTTCGATGGGCATCTCCTTCGCCATCGCCAATGCCCTGCGCACGACTCCCATTCAAGCTGGCGAGCAAGGCGCCGCCTTGCACATCGGCTTTGGCGCGGCTCTTTCCGTTTTCATCATGGCGGTTCCGCTGGCGGTCCTTTTCTCGTCCGTCCTGATCACCATCTCTACATTCGCCAAGAGCTACAAAGAAGCGCAGAGCTACATCATGCCGCTCATTTTCATCGTCATCATCCCTGCGATCGCGGCCATGCTGCCGGGTGTGGAGCTCACTCCCAAACTGGCGCTCGTCCCCATCCTCAATGTAAGTCTGCTCTGCAAGGAACTTGTGATTGGCACTTACCATTGGAACTACATCGCCATCATCTTTGCATCGACCTGCGTCTACGCCTCCGCTGCCCTCTTCCTCGCCATCAAGATGTTCCAGCGCGAATCCGTCCTCTTCCGCTCCTAACATTTTTGCCTTTGACGGGGCTCAGCAAGGCGTCCGGAAAACCACGAGGTTCCACACTGGACACATCTTTTCCCCGCCCTATCCGCAAACTCTAAAAAGGCGCACACTAGCTCCGAGGTCATGCCCATGGTAGCCACGTCCGGTGTCTGGAAGAAAAAGTGTGACGCTTTGAGAACCAGGAGGAATTCCCTCTTCGCTGCCTACACCAAGGATCCTCAAAATATTCATCTCGCCCGCGAAATTAAAGCTCTCGACGACGAAATCGCCGACTGCACCCAGCACGTCGAACAGGAACGCCGCGCCGAGCAGCGCGCCGCCTCTCCCGCCGCCAAACTCCTGCCAACTTCAAAATAATAGCTCAGCGCCCGTTTAGCCCTTTAATCACTCTCTCAGTGTCGCGTAAAACAGCACCGGTTTTTTTTCCTTTGCGGCACGCCTTTTCCGTCTATGCTGTCGCCACATTCCCGCCTCTTCCAGGAGCCAAAATTGTCTACTAGCCCGCTGGTGCCCCAGCGCTCGTCGTGGCTGCGCCCAAAACATATTTTGTTCGGATTTATTGGTCTCATGCTCGCTTACGTCCTTCGCCATAACGAGCCCTTTCTCATCGACGCCCAGGATCCCGAATGGTCGCACATCCATTCCTTCAAATGGTGGCTTCTGCCGCACGGCTTAATGGGCGCCTGCGCCCTCTTGGTCGGTCCCATGCAGTTCTCTGAACGCCTCCGCCAGCGATTCACCAAGTTCCATCGTGTCGTCGGACGCTTCTATGTCGCCGGCGTGTTCGTCGCCGCTCCCCTCGGCTTTTACATTCAGCACTTCTAGGAGCGCATGGGCGGCGCCCGTTTCCTTTAGCGTCGCCGCCGCCGTGGATGCCATTTTGTGGATGTTCACCACCGGCATCGCCATGGCCTTCATGCTCAAGGGTAAAGTTCAGCAGCACCGCCAATGCATGACCCGTAGCTTTGCGGTCGCCATCGTCTTTCTCGAAGGGCGCGTGGTCGCCGGTGTCACCGGCTGGGAAGTTCTCGGCGAACACGCCGTCGAAACGATTGTCTGGGGCTGCCTCGCCTTCTCCCTGCTTTTCGCTGACGTCGTCCTGCAATTGCAGGAACTCCTTCGCAACCGCCGCGCCCTGCAAGAGCTCAGGCCGTTGCTGGGGCATCTGCCCCGTCACCCGCCCTGGCCGGGGATTAAGGCCTTTTGGGGGTGTTTTAACTCCGACGTTTCAACCTGCCCACCCAGTCATTTGCGTCGTTTGTATCCCGGATGGCTTTACGGGACCGAACGGAGCGGGCCGACTCTTTCTTCCGTTTTCGCTCCTGCGCAGAGAGAAATCTTTCTTCTCCTCCACCACCCAACGTTCTAACGTTCTAAACTCCCACCAAGCAGGGCACGTCGGTGGAGTCATGCGCTGGCCATCGGTTCTTGGAATAATGAGCTGCAGCAAACTCTTTTTTGTAAACCACGTCAAGAATTCCTCTATCGCTGCTGTCGTGTCGAGTAGAATCTCACCGTCGTACGTTTGGCGGGAGGTACAAATATGCCCCAGAGCGTCGCAGTTGCCATCGTCCATGGAATTGGGAGGCAAAAAGAGGACTTTGCCTCGGCAATAATTCAGCAACTGCGCATGCGCGTGAGGCAGCAGCTTGGAGAGGACCCTCAGGGAGCGCCGCGCTTCTTCTTCCAGCCGGTCTTTTGGGCCCCGGTCCTGCAAAACGAAGAGGACGAGCTCTGGAGCCGCCTCCGCAAAGGGGGAAGTTTGGGATGGACCGGGTTGCGCGAGTTCATGGTGGATTTCGCTGCTGACGCCATCGCCTATCAACCCATTTCAGGCAGGCGCGATGCCTATGACAGAATACATGCTGTGTTCGCGGATTCCCTGCGGCGGCTAGCGCAGCAGGCGGGCCCCCGTGCCCCCTTGTGTGTCATCTCCCACAGCCTCGGCACAGTAATTGCCTGCAATTTCTTCTATGACCTACAGGCGCACTCCCCTGAGAAACCCTTGATTGCGCAAAGTGTGCGCCAAAAGTTGGGCGATGCTCCGCTCGCTTGTGGGGAAACATTGACCCTGTTCTATACCATGGGCAGCCCCGTCGCGCTGTGGAGCCTGCGCTACGACGACTTCGGTAAACCCATGCACGTGCCATCGCCTAAGTTGCAAAGCCACTACCCAAATCTTGCGGGCGAATGGGTGAATTTCTATGGCAAAGCGGATGTCATTGGCTATCCGCTGAAGGAACTCAACGCCGATTACCGTGTGGCGGTGACTTCCGATTGTCCGGTCCTCGTGGGGGGCCCGCTTGCATTCTGGAATCCGCTCTCGCACATGGCGTATTTTGGAGACACGGACGTCTTAGGGCCAATCGCTGAAGGCCTGGTTGGCGTCTGGCAGACCATCAATAGCTCGCAGGCGTAGCCAGGCAACCGGCCGGGGACGTCGAACCAGACGCTTTTAACAGTCCGAAATACATTTGATTTTCAAACAGTTGAGCCGCCGAGCAAGGCCCGACTCCGGTTGGCACTTCGCCGAGGGCGCAGCCGGTCACCACACCTCCTCGTCGTGGCTCGAATCGGCATGCCGCGCACTGCCACTTTTAAGGGCAGCGAAAAGCTCGCAGGAAAGGCCCGGTTCGTTACCAGTTATATTCGAAACATGCCATAATAGGGAACGGAAATCATTCCGGCCACGGCCGTCTGCTCCGGAAAATTCGAGCAGGCAGAGAAGCATATGCGTTCGCCACGCTCTCTCCAAGCGGTTGTCTTTGGTATAGCGCTTTCCTGGTGCAACGGCATTACCCAATTGTGCGCGCAGACCAGCGCAGCCGGCACCGAACACAATAACAGTCTCCGCGGCACGGTTGTGAATGGCGTGACGCATGAACCGATTGGCCACGCCCTAGTATTCTCACCAGACAACCGCTTTGCCACAATGACAGACGATCGAGGGCATTTTGAATTCACATTCCCAGCGAGGGATAGCGAAAAGACTGCTGGGTTTGCCGGTTTGTCAAGCGTTCGCTCTCCAGAACCTTCTCAGCTTCAATATGCAGGGATCAATCGTCCCACCGTGCTGATGGCTCGCAAACCGGGATTTGTTTCCCGCAATAACGGGCCGGAAGTAGTCCAGTTAAGCTCCGCGCAGCAGGAACTCACAATCTCCCTCATGCCAGAGGCTCGCGTCGTTGGCCACGTCGTTCTGCCTGGATATGATAGCTCCGACAGAATCCAGGTGGAGCTTTATCGACGCCAGGTGAGGGACGGGCGCGAGCACTGGGATCCGGCAGGAACAGTGATGTCACGATCTGACGGGGAGTTCCGCTTTGCCGAGCTCTCCGCTGGATCTTACAAACTGTTCACTCACGAATTACTCGATCGTGATCCCCTGACCTTCAACCCTCGCGGACAGTTATTTGGCTACCCTCCGGTGTACTATCCCGCGGCCTCGGACTTCGCAACCGCCGCCGTCATTCGGTTATCGCCGGGCGAGACTTTCGAGGCAAAAGTTTCACTCACAAAGAAGGAATACTATCCGGTGAAGCTTGGAGTGATGAATGCCTCGCCCGGCCTCCAACCTCAAGTTGCGGTGTGGCCGCAAGGACAAGCAAGCCCAGGGTACTCTCTTCAGTACAATCCGGGGGAGCAGTTGATCGAAGGTTTGCTGCCGGACGGCATCTATACCATCCAAGCCTCAACGTTCGGGCAGAATGCGATGACAGGGACGTCGAGTATCGCCGTAAGCGGCTCTGCCGTATCCGGGCCAACCGTTATGATGCTTCCGAATTGCTCGATTACCGTGAGCGTGAAGGAAGAATTCCAACGTGCGGACACGGCACCTAAGGGGACGATCACATTGGGAGGCATTCGCTCCAATCCCGAGAACGGACGGCGCTCGAATTATCTGCACGTGACGCTAGTGCCAGACCAGGAGTTCGGTTTCGCGCCAAGCCCCTCACTTCGCCCGCCTGCAGGTCCGGAGGATGACTCGCTGGTCATTGAAAATGTGCAGCCTGGCCGCTACCGCGTGCGCGTAAACACATTCATTGGATTCTCGTCCGCAATTACTTCCGGCAGTACGGATTTGCAGCGTCAGACGCTCGTGGTTGGCCCCGGAGCGTCAACACCGCCAATAGAAATCACCGTGCGCGACGACGGCGCTGAGGTCGAAGGCGTGATCGAGAGCACACCTTCCACGGGCGTTCGTAGAACGGGGTTCAACTCACCGGGCCAATCCCCAGGTAATGTCTATTTCGTTCCCATAGCCGATGGCGATGGCCAGTTCAGGGAAGCTTGGATTTCGCCGGATGGAAAGTTCCGGCTCCAGCAGCTTCCCCCGGGCACCTACCGCGTGCTTGCCTTTGATCGTCAACAGCCAGACATGGAGTACGCGCGTGGCGAAGTCTTGGGTCAATACGATTCCAAGGCCCAGGTCGTCCGCGTGGTCTCAGGTCAGAAAGAGCATTTGCAGTTGCCGTTGATTACTGCAAACGAGTAACTATGTTCAGGTTGGCGCGATCGATTCGATTCACGGTTCTCCTATTTGGACTCACTCTACTGGCCGCGTGTGCGCTACTTCGCGCACAGAGCCAGTCCTCCGATGGAAGCGCAAATCCGGCCACGAAGTTCAGGATCGCCGGAACGATTGTGAGCTCGCTCACGGGGACGCCGCTCGGCAAAGCTCGCGTTTCGATCACTGAGACTGGGGATCCCGCCCACGGAGTGTGGATGATCACCTCCGAGAATGGGCACTTTGAGTTCGATTCGCTCAGGGCTGGCAAGTTCTCGTTGCAAGGGGCGAAGCGTGGATTTATCCCGGCCGCATATGAGCAACACGAACAGTTCTCAACGGCCATTGTGACCGGCGCAGGCTTCAACACCGAAAACCTCGTGCTGCGTCTCACGCCCCTGGCCCTGCTTGGCGGTAACGTTATTGATGAATCGGGGGATCCGGTCCGCAATGCGCGCCTCATTCTCTACGTGGAAAACCACCGTGGTGGCATGAACCGGATTACGAGGGCCGGCAACGGTTCAACAGACGATCAAGGCTCTTACGAGTTTGCGGCTCTGGCTCCAGGGAATTACTACCTGTCCGTTGCAGCCAGACCCTGGTATGCCGTGCATCCTGTCTCTTCACCTTTCGAAGGCACGGGCCATCCTCCCCTAGGCGTTGCCCGATCTCTGGACGTTGCGTATTCGACGACCTACTATAACGGCGTAACCGAGGCTGATGAAGCGGCCCCTATCCCGATTAAAGGTGGCGATCACTTGCAGATCGATATCCACCTCAATCCTGTCCCAGCCCTTCATTTAGTGTTTCATGTTCCCAACGACGCACAGCAAGGCTTTAGCATGCCCGTGTTTCAGAAACACGTTTTTGACTCCTTGGAGAACGTTCAGAGCGAAGGCGCGCAGTCCGTGGCTCCTGGCGTTTACGAGTTGACCGGAGTGCCAGCGGGAAGATACTCGGTCCGGCTGCGGGAACCGAAGTCGGGCCAACTCCAGCAATCCAGTGAGATGAATCTAGTCAAGGATGGTCAGGAATTGGACGCTTCCCGCAGCGAGCCAACTGCGAGGGTCAAAATTTCGGTGAAGATGCCGCAGCAGGAACCGTTCCCGAAGCAGCTTTCCCTGGGACTGCAGGATTCGCGGCGACAAATAGTGGGCTTTATGTCTCTCGACGCGACGGGTGACGCGACTTTCGAGAACATTTCCGCTGGCAAGTACGCAATCATCGTCTATTCTCAGGCCAGACCCTATTCCGTTGTTCGAACTTCGTCTCAAGGAATCGAAATCGCCGGACACGACCTCAGCGTCACACCGGGCGCATCTCTCGACTTAACGGTGTTCTTGGTTGGCGGCGCCGTGACCGTGGAGGGATTCGTAAAACGAAGAGACCAGCCTGTCGCTGGCGTGATGGTCGCCCTAGTGCCGAAAGACCCCGAATCGCATCTGGAAATGTTCCGTAGGGACCAGAGCGACCTGGATGGCAGCTTCGTCCTTCGCGGGGTGATCCCCGGGTCGTATACCATCGTCGCGGTGGAAGACGCCTGGGGCTTTCAATGGATGCAGCCCGGCGTCCTTGCGCGGTACGTCCAACATGGCCAGGACCTCACGATTGGCGAGCTCATGAAGGGTTCCGTGCACCTGCCCGACCCCGTCGAAGTACAGCCTCGGTAGATTCGTGGGCGCTACGACTCAATCGACCCGAGCGTGGTCGAGCGCCTGACCACATTCTATCAAGTAATCCTGAGCAGTCGCAGCGTCCCACGCTTACAAGGTCCGGCGAGAATTGCATACGCATTGCGGCCTCTTTCGCCTTTTGCCTTTTCCACAGATTTCCACAATTCTTTCGAATCCCGCCCCTCTCGCAAAGCCTTTCCCCCGTGCAACTTGTCCCCACTATGTCAAATAGCCCACGTCCATTCGAATAACTAACAAGTTATTATTGACAAGCATTAACTATTATGCTGCCATGCCCTATGAACGTCGCGTCCCATCCTCGCGGCTATCGCAATTCCTTCCGCAAGCTAACGCCTGCTCTGCATCCTCTCGCTGCTCAGGCCAAGTCGAGGCCACCGATTACCGGCACCCTTCCTTACTTCTTTTTCGCTAAGTCCTTCCCTTGCCACACTTCCGAGGGCCCCGGGGGAGACTTGCATCCGTTCCACCCTTCCGTTTTCTGGAACTCATCCTACGCTGCTCAGCCCCTTTTGTTTTCAGCCATTTACGCCGCGCCCATTTTGCAACCTCTTTGTTTTGATGGTCTTCCATCTAATGGCAGGATATACCCCTCACCAACAATCAAACGCTTCTCGCAGATCGCTCGAACGGCAAGTACGTTGTTTTCGTATATTGGGATGGGTTCATGCGTCGCCAGCTGATCCGCATCGCTTTGATTCTATTGTTCCTGCCGCCGCTGCTCGCCGCGGTAGCCGGGTGGCTTGCCGCTCCAGCATTTCTCCATCCCATCCGGCGCGAACTAACACTCGATCTGATTCGCGAAGCGGATGTCTCCTTCGCGGTCACCGGTTCAACGCGCGCGGATTTCGACGTGCGCGCACCGGACGGAACTCTTCTGCGCGGCTGGAAAGTCCGGCCGAAGAACCCCAACGGAAGCTGGGTTCTCCTCTTCCACGGCGTCGCCGACAACCGCATCGGCGTCATCGGTCAGTCTGAATTCCTTCTCCGCGCCGGCTACAGCGTCGTCATGATGGACGCCCGCGCTCATGGCGCCAGCGGTGGCCCCATCGCGACCTATGGTTGGCTCGAACGCAACGACACGCGCGCCATCATCGACGCGCTGATTTCCCCTGAGTTGGAACCTTGCTTTTTCGTGAAGTGGTCGGCATTGTGCAGGGGAGGCCGGGCCCCGTCGCACATCTTCGCTCTTGGCGAATCGATGGGCGCGGGCATCGCGCTGCAATCCGCGGCCGCCGATCCGCGCATCGAAGCCGTCGTCGCGGAAGCCTCTTTCGCCAACATGCGTGAAGCATCTTACGACTACGCCGGTTTGCGAAAATATCCGTTGCTCGGCAAAACTCTCCTCGCGCCTTTCAGTTGGACGCTGCTCTATCGCGGAGAAAAACTCGCCGGTTTTCCGGTCGCGGAAGTCTCGCCGGTGAAAGCCGTCGCGGTCCGCACGTTTCCTGTACTGCTCATCTGTGACGAAAAGGATGAAGCGCTTCCCTGCCGTCATTCGGAAATGATCTACGCCGCGGAACGCGGTCCCCAGCAACTCTGGATCGTGCCCGGCGCGTTTCACACCGCTGCTTACGGATTCTTCCCTGAAGAATTCCGCCGCCGCGTCCTGGCGTTCTTTGCGGAGAACTCCCATGTGCCCTAGGTCAATTTCTATTCTTCGCCGCTCAGTGCATGGCGTGCTGTCGTGCTTCCCATTCTTGGCTCAGCCGGCGGACCGTTGCGCGCAAACGCATGGCCAGCGCGGCAATGGTTTCCAGCCGCTGTTCTCCTCCGCGCGGCCGTTTGCCGTTGTTTTTCCGGTGGACCTCCACCAGCAGGAGTTCCGCGTTCCCAAGGATTCCCGTCAGCGGGTTGTTCAATTCGTGACGCAGCACTTCGCCAAAATCCTCTTGCACTTCCTCAAACGGCGCGCGCGCTGTCCGCCACAGCTTGCGCCTGGTGCAAGCGGCTGCACGCAAAGTGTCTCTCGCGGCCTGCGATTTCCGCGGCTTCGGGGACCGCAGGGGAAGAAGCTTGTGAGCAGGGGCGTTGCTAACGGTTTGACAGTGGCATAGTCTAACTATGGCAGAGGTGATGCTTTGCATCGGGACGAAATTCCTCCGGGAACGCTCTATCTGCTGATTTTGAGAACGCTGGCGCGCTCCGGCGAAATGCATGGGTATGAGATCGCCAATTCCATTCAGCGGATGTCGGACCACGTTCTTCAAATCGAAGAAGGCTCGCTATACCCCGCGTTGCAACGAATGCTGATGAAGGGTTGGGTGACTGCGAAGTGGGGCACGACGGCCGGAAACCGCCGGGCTCGCTACTACCAGCTAACCGCGGCGGGACGGAAACAATTAGACGTCGAAATGTCGCAGTTTGAACGTGTCATCGGAGCGATCACGCGTGTGATCGAGGCTGTCTGAAAGGAGCTCCGCTATGGACTGGCTGCGCGAACTTGCAAGACGCCTTGGCATGCTGATTCATCGGCGACAGTTTGATGGAGACCTCGAAGAGGAGATGCGGCTGCACTTGGAATTGCGCCAACAGGAGAAGCTCCAGTCCGGAATGACGGCAGACGATGCCCGGGCCGCGGCCCGGCGCCAGTTTGGCAACGTGACATACCTAAAGGAAGAAAGTCAGATTGCGTGGGGCTGGGAATGGTTGGAGAACGTGGCACAGGACGCTCGCTACGGTCTGCGCATGTTGCGCAAGTCTCCGGGCTTCAGTGTGATCAGCGTCCTCACGATTGCGTTAGGCATTGGAGCCACGACAGCGATTTTTAGCGTCGTGGATGCCACGCTGTTGCGTCCCCTGCCGTATCCACAACCGGAGCAGCTCGTAAGCATCCAGGATGATCTTGCCGACGCGGGCGCCCGAGACGTAGGAATGTCCGAACCCGAGTGGCAGGACCTTCAGCGTTCCGGAGTTTTCGAATACGTTTCGCCAACGTGGTTCGACGAAAATAATCTCACAGGCTCATCTCAACCGGCGCGCGTCCGCATACTTATCGTTGCGCCGAATTATTTTGCACTGCTGGGTGTGAAACCGCAGCTGGGCCGCCCCTTCAATCCCGGGGACCACTCGCCTGGTCTTATTCCGGAAGTGCTCATCAGCGATGGCCTGTGGAAGCGGGCCTTCGGGAGCGACGCGCATATTCTGGACAAGAGTGTGCGGCTCGACACCGACTTGTATCGGGTCGTCGGTGTCATGCCGGCTGGTTTTGACGCGCCAGGGCGAACAGCAGAAGAAAGGAATATCGAAGTGTGGGCCGCAACAAGTTTTTACGGCCCGCCTATGTCTGATCACCCGCCGCGCAGCGGGCGAAATCTTCCCACAGCAATCGCCCGGCTCAAACCTGGATTGACGATTGCGGCGGCGCAAAACCGGCTGGACGCGCTTGTCGCCGCTTTGCAGAAGGAGTTCCCGGAGGATTATCCGAAGCAGAGCGCGTGGACTGTGCGATTGCTACCGCTCAAAGAAAGGATAGTCGGCAACATTCGGCAATCGCTAATTCTGCTGTTTGCCGCCGTGGGATTGGTCCTGCTGATCGGCTGCGTCAATGTTGCCAATCTCCTGCTCGCGCGCACCAGCGCGAGAGGACGCGAAATGGCCCTTCGCCAGGCGCTCGGGGCCGCGCGAATGCGTCTGCTGCGGCAGTTGCTGACCGAGAGCGTGCTGCTCTCCTTGCTCGGCGGAATATCGGGTTTGGCGATTTTCTTCTGCACGAAAGGGTTTCTGCTGCGGCTTGTGCCGGAGAGCCTCCCGCGGCTGAATGACATTTCGATTAGCTGGGGTGTTTTGCTTTTCGCTCTCGCTGGCTCTCTCGTTGCAGGCCTGGTTTTCGGTCTCGCTCCTGCCTTGCATGCCGGTCGCTTCGATCTGGCTCATGCCCTAAAAGAAGCAGCGCGTGGCTCGACAGGTTCCCGGGAAAAAGCGCGCACACGACACGTGTTGGTGATTGCGGAGTTTGCTCTGTCTTTGGTTCTGATGATTGCTGCGACCCTTCTGCTGCGCAGTTTCTGGGACTTGCTCAATGTGCAGCTTGGATTCAATCCACAAAATGTAATGGCGATCCGGACAAGGCTACCCGATCCGAACGACCCCAAGGCCGACATCTACAGAACTCCAGTGCAAGAGGCGCCATTCCTGCGCGAAGTGCTTCGCCGCAGCAGAACGCTACCGCAAGTCGAAGAGGCAGCCCTCGGAGATACCGCGTCGATTCCGTTAGATGAGAGTCTACGGGATCTAAAACTGATCTCCGAGGGCCAGTTCTTGTTCACGCTCGAAGGCGACATTCAGAACGACCAGCCTGCTGTGGCTGAACGGTCAAGCGTTACGCCGGACTATTTTCACTTGCTGGAGATCCCGCTGCTTCGCGGCCGCTTGTTCAACGAATCGGATAACGACAAGGCCCCGCAAGTCGCGGTGATCAATGAAGCGTTTGCACGGACGTTCTGGCCAAACCAAAATCCCTTAGGCAAGCGCTTCAAGAGAAATCGAGCCGAGTCTCCTTGGATTAGCGTTGTCGGCGTCATCTCCAACGCAAGGACAGAATCGCTCGCGCAAGCGGGCGTTCCCGAAATCTACCTGGACTTGTATCAGACCGGGGCGAAACGCCTGGCGATATTTCTACGCGGACATCTCGACAACGCTGCGATTCCAGATGAAGTGCGCGAGCAAGTGCAATCCGTCGACGCGACACTTCCCGTTTCCAGCGGGCAGACGCTCATTGAAACCGTATCTGCGTCTCTCGCGGAGAGGAGATTCTCGATGGAAATAGTTGCGCTGTTCGCTCTAACCGCCTTGCTGCTCACTGGGCTTGGAATCTACGGAGTGGTTTCGTACTTGGTAAGCGAACGTACACACGAGATCGGGATTCGCATCGCACTGGGCGCAGAAAGAAGGAGCATCCTGCAGATGGTCTTGCGTCAAGGATTAGGGCTCGCCGTTGCTGGTGCAGCGGTTGGACTCGTTGGTGCCGTAGCCGTGTCACATCTTATGACCGGACTGCTATACGGCGTGAGGCCGACAGATGCTCTGACGTTTGCCGGCGTCACCATTCTCCTCGTCGGTGTCGCCCTGCTTGCTTGTTATATTCCGGCGCGGCGCGCCATACGCGTCGATCCGCTGGTCGCACTGAGACACGAATAGCTCAAGCCGGAGCTACGGATCTCCGATGCTTGAAAAATCCATAAAGGTGGGGGAGGCTCACTCGAATGAAACAAATACGAATCTTCGCTCTATCGGCAGTACTCATCTTTACGGTGGCCGCTGTGGGACAGGACAAAAGGGGCGCCGCAGCATCGAGCGCGCCTCAGTCGCAGCAGTCTACGCCAACCATAGCTTCAACCGTGGACCGCGAAATCAGCGGTATTGAAAGGCAATTGGTCGAAGTTGCGGAAGCCATGCCAGAAGATAAATTCAACTTTTCTCCTGAGAGCCTCAACCTTCCAGGGAGCGACTACCAGGGGGTACGCACCTTTGCCGCGCAGCTCAAGCATGTTGCCTCTTCCAACTATTTCATATGGTCGCCGCTTACCGGCGATAAGGTGCCCGAGAGGATAAAGCACGGGAACGGTCCTGCGGACTTGAAGACCAAGGCCGACATCATCAAGTTCCTGAAGGATTCTTTTGCCCTGGGTCACAAAGCCGCTGCTACATTGACAGCGGAGAACATGCTGCAGACCACGGGGAACAGCAAGTCGACGCGCATGCACTTGGCTGAGTTTGGCGTTGCCCACGCCTATGATCACTACGGGCAGATGGTGGAATATCTGCGCATGAACGGAATTGTGCCGCCAGCCAGCCGGGCAAAGTCAGACTGATCAGAATGCAAAGGAGGGATTTACGATGAAGGGGTCTTCGAATCGGTCCGGGCTTGCGCTGGTTGCGGTCATGCTGCTTGGCGTCGGCGGAATGCGCCTTTACGGCCGGGGCCCAACCCAGAATCAAGCTCCGCGTCCTGCACGTTCCCGAGCACACGAAACGCTCGAAATGTGGAACGACATCGGGAAGAAGCTCATCGCTATGGCCCAGGACTTTCCCGAAGACAAGTATGATTTCAGGCTGCAGAAAGACCAGGGCACCTTTGGAGAGAATCTTCTACACGTCGCCGCAGTCGACTACGACCTGATGCATAGCGTGTCCGGCTCAAACATCGGGCCGGACTTCGGCAAGAACAAGCACAATCCGTCGCGAGACGTTTACAAGACAAAAGCCGACGTGGTGAAGCTAATGCAGCAGGCAGTGGCGGATGGAGCGAACTTGATTCAACAGCAGGGCGACGCGGGGCTGCACAAAATTACGAAATATGCGTGGGGGAACAAGCTGGTCCACAATTCCTACACATGGATGTGGGCCATCGAGCACAGCGGCGAGCACTACGGCCAACTGGTGGTCTATTATCGCGCGAACAGCCTGGTGCCGCCGGACTCGCGGCGGTAATGCGGTCATTAAAAGCTCTCGACTCCGGCCCGGACTTGAGATTGATCCCGAGGCACGGCGCGCTCGGAAACTGGGCTGACTAGCGGAACCTCCCGACGGAAGACGGCTGGAGTGAAATGCATGGCCTTTAGCATAGAACTTGCGCGCGATCAGTGTCTTCGTTACTCGGCGTGGTCCATGTGATATTGCTTGAGCTTGCGGTACAACGTGGTCTTGCCGATGCCGAGCATGCGAGCGGCGGAGAGTTTGTCGCCGCCCGTTTCGCGCAGAGTGCGGAGAATCGCTCGACGCTCCAATTCCTCGAGAGGCAGGATTTCATCTTTTTCAGGGACGCGTTCCGTGGTGGGATACTGAAGGTTGGATGGCAGGTCGGCCACCTGGAGGATTGGCCCGGGGCCCAGCGCCACGGCACGCTCGATGGCGTTTTCCAGCTCCCCAACGTTTCCGGGCCAATCGTAGGCGATCAGCCGGCGCATGGCGTCTTCGGAAATCGTGCGCACCGGGCCTTGCGGGTCGGAAAATTTTTCCAGGAATGCCGTGACGAGAATGGGGATATCACTCTTGCGGTACCGCAGCGGGGGCAGCTTGAGCTGCACGACATTCAAACGAAAGTAGAGATCCTGCCGGAAGGCTCCCGAACGGATAGCCGCGTCCAAATCGCGATTGGTGGCGGCGATAATGCGGACATTGATCTGGCGGCGTTCCGCGGAGCCGACGGGCTTGACCTCGCGCTCTTGCAAGGCGTGCAGGAGCTTGGCCTGCAGATCCACAGGCATGTCCCCGATTTCATCGAGAAAGAGCGTGCCTCCTTGAGCGGCTTCGAGCAAACCCTGCTTGGCCTGCACGGCCCCGGTGAACACGCCTTTAACGTAGCCGAACAACTCGGACTCGATCAGCGTGGGTACCAGCGCGGAACAGTCCACCGGCGCAAACGGCCGGTCCTTGCGCGGCCCGGAAAAATGAATGCTGCGGGCCACAAGTTCTTTTCCCGTTCCACTTTCCCCAAGGATGAGGACGGGATACTCATGCTGGCTGACTTTCTCAATCATTTTGTAAACGCGCTGCATTTTCATGGAGACGCCGCTCAGCCCGCCGAACCCGGGCCGCGTGCGCAATTGCTCGCGCAACAAGCGGTTCTCCTGTTGGAGTTCTACGGCGCGCGCCACGCGTTCCAGCCGGGAGCGCAACTCCTCAATGCGGAAGGGCTTCGTCACGTAGTCGACGGTGCCCCGGCGGGTGACTTCCAAGGCGCATTCGATGGAGCCGTACTGTGTCAACACCACTACGGCAACTTCGGGATGCCGATCGTGCACCTGCTTGAGCAGCTCCACGCCGTTCGTTCGCTGCAGCTTCAAATCCGCCAGTAGGATGTCAATGGCGGAATGTTCCAGGACCTCCAGCGCCTCTTCCGCCGTAGCTACGGCGATGGCCTTCATCCCGCATTGCTCCGCGACGGTGGCACAGGTCTCGCGGATGGATTGTTCATCATCCACGATGAGAATACTCATCGGGACGACCTCGCGACGGACTGCGGCTTCCTCAGTCATAAGAGGGATCCCAAGAGCCTCGGTCTGCGTCTTTATGTGCATCTGGAGTTCCGTTTCAGGAATCAGTTGGCCCTATTCATAAAACAATACGTTAGTTAAATGACGAGCCGACTGCAAGTCCCATTTTGGGATTCTGCACTGATCCGCTTCCCCCTGATTGTGCCAAATCGGGAAAGGAGGCGGGACAAATATTCGCCAAGACAAAGCGGTTTCCTCGAAAAGCTCTCAGAAAACCCGCTTCTTTGCCTCGAAAGGTTTCATGGCCTCGCCAGAAGTCGCCATGAGCCACGTCCGGCCAAGTGTACTTGTTCTTTTGCCGACCCGCTATGGCTTGGCCTTTTTCGCCGGCGCCGGAGTGGTGGCTTTCTTCTTGGGTGTTTCACCGCTGCCTCTACTGAGCAGCGTGAGGGCATCCTTGGCGCTGAAGGGGAAGCGGCGAACGGACTGCTCGCCGGTGGTGCTCAGAGTGACGTCGACGCGGCGGTTGTTGGCCATGCGAACGGTCAGCTGGTTCTTCAGGATCTTCTGCTTTTCCGCCGGGGTCAGGTCGGTTTCCGCTTCGATCAGTTTCTTGACCTCTTCAGAAGTCATGTTCTTTTCAAAGCCAAACGCGCGGGTCTCGATATGGTCGGCGGGCACGCCCTTTTCCATCAGGTAGGTCTTGACACGTTCCACGCGCCGCTCGGAGAGCTTCACGTTGTAGTCTTTGGCGCCGCGAACGTCAGCGTGACCTTCTAGAATCAACTTGGCGTCCGGTCTGTACTTCAAATACTCCTTGAAGTCACTGGCGAGGGCATTCAGCGTCGTTTCCTGGCTGGGCAGCAACCCTCCCATGGGCTTGGCCACGGAGGGCAGGGCGGTCGGGAAATAGATGCTGTGCAGCGACAGCTTGGCTTCGAGTTGCTTGACCTGCGGAGGCTCCGGAGGCTGCTTCACTTCCACGATGCCGGAAGCATCGGCGGTTCCGCCACGGCCGTCGTTCACGGTGCACTTGACGGTATAGCTTCCCGGTTTGAGGCCCGTGGCATCAAATTGCACATTCGAGCCGCTTCCCACCATCTGTCCGGCAGTTGTGGTGTAGCTGTAGGTCAAGGGATCGTTGTCCGGGTCACTCCCCTTGCAGGTGACGCCGGTACGTTCGCCGGGAAGAATGGAGCTTCGCTCCACGGAAAGTGCCGCGGTGGGCGGATGATTGGGCTTTTCTTCGACCTTGATGTCCACCGCGCACGAGGCCGAGCCGCCCTTGCCGTCGTCCACTTTGACATTTACGGTGTAGGTGCCAACGGCCACGCCAGCCGAGTTCCAGCGCGCCTCCGGGCCCGTGCCCTCTACCGTGCCGCCGGTGGCGGAGTAGACGTAGGTCAACGGGTCGTTGTCGGGGTCACTGGCGTTCACATGCACGGCCACGCTGTCGCCCGAACCGGCAAAAACGGAAGATGGACTCGCCGAGCACGCCGCCACGGGTGGATGATTCGGCGGAGGAGGCGGATTGGGAATACCGAAACGCAGGACGAAGCCGGTGCCGGCGCGGAAGCTGTTCTGCCGACCAGTGGCTGTTACCGCGGGGCCCGTAAAACTGGTCATGAGGTAATCCAACTGGGCCACGCGCCAAGCGAAGTTTTTACTTAGAACCATATCGACGCCGCCGCCGGCCGCCAGGGCAAATGCATTCTGGTCCGCAAGGCCCGTTATCTGGCCGTTGCCGCGCGCGCCGCCGACCAAAAACTCGCCGAAGGGAACAAAATAATCAAACTTTCGGAGGTTTAGCCGCGGGCCGAATAGAAAGCTGGTTATTGCGCCGCGTGCCAAATCATAAGTTCCCACCTCGCCAGTCAGACCGATCCATTTCGACGCATTGTAGGTCAGTGAACCCGACCCGCCGTGGCCGTCGAAGTTCGGGAAAGGGTTGCCGGGCCCGAAGTTGAGGTAGTCATACATTCCGGCGATTTCAAATCGAGGCACGAGCTGTCCGGGCGCGCGCTTGTCTGAGGCGGCCGCCGGTCCCGGAAAAGGCTTCGGCCGAGGGGTCGCAGGTAATGCGAACAGGCCGATCGCCACGGGCTTGTTGCCTTCCGCATTCTTGCGGGAAGCCGCGCTCTTGTCCGCGTTAGCAGCGGCGTTCATGGCTTCGCCATCGGCCTCACTGCTCTTCTGTTGCGCGCAAAGCGGCAAAGCGAAAAGCGCGCTCATCGCGAGTGCTGCACACAAATTGTGCATCTCATTCCTCCCGAGCTCAATCAATCCAAAATTGTTTGGTTCACACTACCCGCCCGCCGATCGCGCGCTGCTGCCGGCGGACCCCGTTAAACGCGTTCCAATTGTTCCACTTGTTGCTGCCCTGTCTCCGGACTCTCTGTTTCACCCCACACTCATGTCCGAACGAATAGAGAACCTGAAAAGTAAAGGGAAGCGGCGCCATAAAGACTATTCCACAATTCACTTTCGGTGCAACAACTTCCTGTCCTTCCATAACAACCTTCAACGGCCCGCCGCCAAATCTCTCTGGGATTCACCGGCTTTGGTCTGCCGGGGTGACTCGCCGCCTCGCTTTCAACAGAACGTCCACGGAATCGGGCCGCGCACTCCAGAAATCGAGGCGGATGCGCCCGTCGGAAAGTTGCGTGATTGTCGCAGGGATCGCGCTGGCCGTCACATACCATCCCGCGGGAAGCACCACGGCGTTACGCGGCCTGCCGAGGCTGCGATCAAAAACCAGTTCGTCCCCGTCCAAACGATAGCTTCTAGGAGCCGTGTAAGTTTCCGAGATTCGCAAGCGAATCGATTGACCTTCTTTCACCGGAGGGAATGGAATCATCACGATCTGAGTCGTTGGCTTTACCGGTTCCGCGGATTCGATTTTTGTGGCAGCGAGTTCGGCGCCGGTCATCAGGCGGGTGGAAAGTTTCTCGCCCGTGTCAAGAACGTATGCCGATGGATCGGAAACGGTGCTGCCTTCGCGAACTACGTTGAGATACTTGTCCACGCCCGGGCGTGACTCTGTGTAGTCATGATACAGGCTGAACGCGTGCGACACCGGTTGCTGGAGGAAATAGACGATATCGCGGTCCTGATGCGCCCGTTCGGAGAGCCGCTCCCGCTCAGTTTCTCCAGGAAAAGGCGCCTCCCAACTGCGCGTTTACGTCAATGGATGAGGAGCGGCGGACGGGCCGGTTTGTGCGCCAGGCTTTGCGCGGAGGATCAGCGGGGCTTCGGCGGGTCCGGCGTTCATGAAGCTGATGGCGATGCGCCCGTCCGGCTCCGACAAGATTTGCGATGGCACGTTGCAACCTATCACTTCGAATCCTTTCGGAAGAACCACGCTGTTGCGTTTGATGCCCAGGCCCCGATTAAAAACGATGGCGTCGCGATCACGGTAGTAGCTCTTTGGATCTTTGTACGTCTTGACGATGAGAATACGGCCCTGACCTTCGTGCGGAACCGGCCGCGCAAGTTGCACCTTGATGTAGCTGCCGGAGGGATCTGCGGCGACCATCAGCGGATCCTTGCGAGCTTCCGCACCGCTGACGACTTCGAAGCGCAAGGGTTCGCCGGTCAGGGCGTCGTAAACGGCTTCGTCGCTCGCGGCGCTGCCCTTGCGGATCGGATTGAAGTACACCTTTGCGCCGGGCGTTGTGGCCGTCACTTCATAGTGTATTTTGAAGCTAAAGGTTTCGGGCGCGAGCAATTCGTAGCGCGTGTATTCGTCAGTTTCCGTTTGCTGGTTGGCAAGACTGGCAGGAAGCGTGACTGGTTGCTGAGCGGGCAGCGCTGCGCCGCAGAAAAGCAGGATGACAATGGCAATCGAGGCTAGCTTGGTCATACAGTTTCGCTCCATTCGTGGCAAGAAATCCGGAATCAGCCTGAGCATAATCTCTGATTCGAGCTGCAGAGTAAATGTATGGAATCCTGCGCTGGGTCACGCAGCAATATCTTCCTGCATGGCTCGGGCTTGATGCGGCGGCTCGTGCCGGGTTCATCGACAACCTCATCGGATTATTCGACTTCGTCGCTCCTGAGCTACACTAACCGTTGGCCATGAATGCGATCACCACACTTGATAATCTCTGGATGGGGCGGCCGCGTTCCATTGCGGCGGGCTTGCTGGAATCGGACGGGCATCGCGCTATTGTCGACCCAGGCCCAGGTTCCACGCTTGAGACCTTGCTTCAGACGCTCCAAGCCCGCGGCATCGGCGTGGGAGATCTCGATGCCATCCTTCTCACGCATATTCATCTGGACCATGCCGGCGCTACCGGCGCGCTGGTCCGCGAGAATCCGCGGCTCGCTGTGTATGTCCACAGGAATGGCGCGCAGCACGTGATGGATCCGTCCAAGCTGCTTGCGAGCGCCCAGCGGCTTTGGCCCAACGATTTGCAGCGACTCTTCGGTGAAACTTTTCCTGTTCCCGCGGAGAATTTGCGCGTCCTCGAGGGCAGCGAAACGCTTAGGCTCGGGTCGCGGCAAGTAGAGGTTGTCTACACTCCCGGCCATGCCTCACACCACGTCAGTTACTTCGACAGGGCGGAAGGAGTCGCCTTCGTGGGCGATACGGCCGGCGTGCGCATTGAGGGAAACGCCTTTGCCATGCCGGCGACTCCGCCGCCGGACATCGATCTGGGGCTCTGGGATACTTCCTTCGCCGCCATCCTGGAGCGCAAACCGGCGCTGCTCTTTCTGACACACTTCGGTTATTCCGATAATCCTACCGAACACATCCTTCTGTTTCGGGAGCAGCTGCATCGCTGGGCCGCGCTTACCGCAGAAATCCTGCGCACCGCCGCCAGCGATTCCGCAGCGATGGACACTTTCATGTCCGCGACGTATGCCGAAATCTCGCAGCACCTCCCGGCTGGTGAAGCGGATCACTACGCCTTCAGCGCCGGATTGAATCTGTCTTTTCTAGGGCTTGCGCGGTACCTTCGCAAGCGCGCCACGGTCGCTTCCTGAACTGCCCGGTGAGGTATTGCCGAAGAAAAGAAATGCGGTTGGTTTAGGCGGTTGTTTCGGACGAGGACATTTCTTCGGGGCCTGCCGCGGGCTCTGCTGCAGGAGCCGTCAGCGCTTCGAGACGAGCAGAAAGTGCTTCGACCAGCAAATCGACGAGCTTTTTCGCGCTACTGCCGTCGGGATCTTTGTCTGGGTTGTACTGCGCCGCATCCAGGCCCAGCAAATTCTTGTGCTTCAGAAATTCGATCAGCGAAGCGCGAACGTCGTCGAAGCGCAATCCGCCGCTGCCGGGGACATTCACCGCGGGAAAATCCTGTTCCGCGATGACATCGACGTCAAGATGAAGCACGAATTCGCGCGCGTCGGCGTGCACCTGCGCCAGAGCCTCGTGCGCCGCGTTGACGGCGCCCTTGGATTGAATGTCCGCGGCGTGAATATGCCGCATCGGCGACTTTCCAAGGAAATCCTGCTCCGGTGGATCCAGCCGTTGCAATCCGAAGAGCGTCACGTCGGGCTCGCGCACCAACGGGGCCTCGCTCCAGAAGCGCACCAGCTCCGGCGCGCCCTTGCCGATAATGTGGGCTACAACCATTCCGTCGATGCGGCCGGAGGGAGTGCTCGCCGGAGTATTCAGATCGGCGTCGCGATCGAACCACAGAAGATTCAAGCGCTTATGGTAGCGCCGTGCGCCGGTGAGCAAGCCGATGACCTGAGCGCAGTCGCCGCCGAGGACCACCACGAACGCGCCGCTCTTCACCGCGAGCTCGGCGCGCATCTTCAAATCGTTCAGACCGGCGACGATTTCCGTCAAATTGCGGGCGCGCCGGTGTTCGTCATCGTCTGCGAAGAGGCGCGGAGTGCAGTCACCATGGTCAACAATTTCGTAGCCGGCGGCCTGCAGTTTTTCGATGATTCCAGCGGCACGCAGTGCTGCAGGAGCTTTTTCGGTCCCGGGCGCAAAACCGGCAGCGCTAAAGGGCGCGCCAATCAAGGCAATCTTCTTCGGTTGACGGGCGATTTTGACCGCCAAGGCTTGGCTCCTTATTGCGTATTTCCGCCTACCGCCAGCGTACCGACGACCGGATCATTTATGATTCAGGCCGGCAAATCACTCCGGTCATTTACAAATACAAGGTTCCCCTTCCCCGCAATGCAAAAACCTTTAGCGGCGCGGCGCGGGCGCGATAGTCGCTAGTTCCGGAGGCAGCGTGAAACGCACGTCCTCGCGAATCAAATCCAAATCGCGCTGATCCGTAAAGCCAAATTCCGCCAGCCGTTCACTGACTTGCTCGACGAGGACCTCCGGAGCGGACGCGCCTGCGGTCAAGCCCACGCGGGAAACGCCTTCGAGCCACTGCACATCGATGTCTTTTGCGGAGTCGATCAATTGGGCTTTGACGCCGCTGCGCTGGGCGACTTCCACGAGGCGGTTGGAATTCGAGCTGTTCGGCGAACCCACGACCAGGATCAAGTCGACGTCCTTTGCAACCTGCTCAACGGCTTCCTGACGGTTTTGTGTGGCATAGCAAATGTCGTCGCTGGCAGGACCCTGGATGAGAGGAAACTTCTGACGCAGCCGAGCCACGATTTCCTGCGTATCGTAAAGGCTCAGCGTCGTTTGCGTGAGGAAAGAGAGCTTCTGAGGATCATCTACCTCGAGGGCATCGACGGCGGCGACAGAGTCCACGACAATCGTACGGTCCGGGGCTTCGCCTGACGTGCCGACAATTTCCTGGTGGTCCCGATGACCAATCAGAATAATGGTGCGCTTTTCGCGGGCAAATTTCAGGGCTTCGAGGTGCACCTTGGTCACTAGCGGGCAAGTGGCGTCAATGACTTTCAGCTCGCGGGACTTGGCTTCGTCGCGGACCGTCGGCGGAACGCCGTGGGCGCTGAAAACCAACACCGCGCCATGGGGAACCTCTTCGATGGCTTCCACAAAAATCGCCCCGCGCCGGCGCAACTGCTCTACGACATACGTGTTATGGACAATTTCATGGTGCACGTAGACGGGCGCGCCGTAGGCTTCCAACGCCAGTTCCACGATATCGACCGCGCGCACAACACCCGCGCAGAAACCTCGCGGTCTTACCCTCAACAATACTTTTCCATTCGATGCGATTGGCATTGTCACCCTAATGAGTTGATTTCAGGAGACTCTATCATACCTCACGGCGCACCCCGCCCGCATCTCGTTTCCATAAGACCGCAAACCCTTACGGGCAATTCCGTTCAGTCTCTTCTGAGGAACGGAATGCTAGAGAAAGACCGTCGCACGATGATATCAGTGCCTTCGTATCGTAAATCTGCAGCAAGTCTTCTTGAAATTGGCGAAGACGGATCGAAAAGAAGGGGAAGGACGCAAGGTATCAGGTAAAGCTGGGAGGCACCATGAAAATTATTCCTTGAGACTATAAGCTGTCACCCCGACGAGTATCGCCGCAAAGCCCGAATTCCTCGTGACTTATGCGGATTCCCTATTTGGCACGACAGGAGCATTAGATAACCTTGCCGAGCCACCTCGTTCCTTCTCGTCCCCGGGAAGCGGAGAACTAAAGTCCTCCGCACGCACTGGGATTGGAGATCGCAGGCAAGTCCAATCCACTAAAAGTTGTCTTTCAGGCGCAGGGAGCAGCGTCTTCGCCCCCCCGCGCGCTGAGGAATGACGAGGGATTGATGAACTCAGCTATCTTGCTTCTTGTGGACGCAGTTTCCGAGAGCCGCGATTCCTGGAAATCATTTCTGCAGAATCAAAGCTACCAAGTATTTACAGCGGAGGACGGAGAATCCGCCATGCGGGAGTGTATTCAGCTCCAGCCTGACTTGGTGCTCTTGCACGACGGTTTGCCGGATCTGGGATGCTTTGACCTCTGTCGCCGGATGAAAGGAAACCCGCTCAATCAGCATATCCCCATTGTGTTGATCAAGCCTTCGCCGGAACCCGAGGATGCCGCCCACGGATGCGATGCGGGAGCGGCGGACTTTTGGGGAACCTGCGACTCGCTCGGAGAAGCGCTGAGCCGCGTGCAGTCCCTCTTGCGGCTCAAGAAATATATCGATGAGCAGGCCAAGTCCGTTGTGCTTTCGCTGGCACGCAGCATCGAAGCGAAGAGCCCGCTTACGAACGGGCACTCGGATCGGATCGTGGAATACGCACTGCAGCTGGGCAGGAGTCTGGATCTGACGGAAGCAGATTTGCAGGACTTGCGAATCGCGTGCTTGCTTCACGACGTCGGAAAGGTAGCAGTGCCGGATGAGATTCTCCTAAAACCCGGGCCGTTGACTGTTGAAGAGATCAAGATCGTCAGGCAACATCCCGCCGTGGGAGCAAGTATCTGTGCACCGTTGAAATCGTTGCGACGCATCGTGCCGGGGATTCGGCATCACCATGAGCGCATGGACGGAAGCGGATACCCGGACGGCCTGAGCGGAGATGAAATACCGCTGATGGCGCGGATTCTCCAAATTGCGGACATCTACGATGCACTCGTCACGGATCGCCCTTACCGGGATGCGTTACCTTCAGAGGATGCCTTGGGAACTCTGAGCCGGGAGGCCGAGTATGGCTGGCTTGATGCTTCCCTGGTGTGGAAGTTCTCGCGAATCTGCAGAGAAGGCGAATACTTCCCAGTGAGGGGAAGAACAATGCTGGCCTCCTACTATGCGTAGCGGCGCATCGTTAATGACATTCTTCCACGCGCTTAAAGAGATTCCAATCCATATCCAAATTGGTGCTCGCTGAGGCAATGGCGTGAGCCGTAAGATTGCCCCGTCATGCCCGCTGAGATGGTGGTTTCGCCGGTAGTGCTGGAAGGCGCGCACGTGCGCCTCGAGCCGCTTGCGAAGACGCATTTAACAGGGCTCGTGGAAGTGGGACTGGACGAGGAATTGTGGCTCTGGATTCCCACACCCGTTCGAACGCAGCAAGAAATGGCCGCGTACATCGAGACTGCTCTCGACGAGCAGGCGCAGGGTGCGGCGTTGCCGTTTGCGATTGTCGAGAAGGCTACCGGTCGCGCTATCGGTAGCACACGCTACGGCAATATCGACCGCACGCATCATCGTGTGGAGATTGGCTGGACGTGGGTGGCCGGAGCGTGGCAGCGTACGGCGATGAATACGGAGGCGAAGTACCTCTTGTTGAGGCACGCTTTCGAAACGCTACGTTGTATGCGAGTGGAGCTCAAGACGGACTCGCTGAACGAGCGCTCGCGCGCCGCGATCCTGCGCCTCGGCGCGCGGGAAGAGGGCCTCTTCCGAAATCATATGATTACGGCGAGCGGGCGCATCCGGCATACGGTTTATTTCAGCATCATTAATTCGGAGTGGCCCACAGTGAAGGCGCGTCTCGAAGGGAAACTGAACTCCCATAAGGGCTAGAGCCATGTGGGGTGGCGTGATGCCCTACCTCTTGCGCAACATTCGGCCATTTGGCCAGCGTCCGTCGGCATCAACTAGGGTAAGCTTCATGATAGCACCCGGATGATACCGTTACTGGTTTCTTAAGAGTCCGGCGGGGTGCCGGAATTCGTGTCGGAGAAGAACTTGGCAAGCCCTTCCAATCCAGCGAATCGACGCCGAAGCGAACGCGTGATGCTCCAGATGAAGGTCGCGGTGATCGCGGAAGACGTCCAGCACAAGCCGCGGCAGGAAGAGGCGATGACGCTGGTGGTGAACGCCCACGGCGGCCTGCTGAAAATGAAATTGGACGTGCATGTGGGCCAGCCCATGCGCCTGGTGAACCCGAAGAACAACGTGGAGCAAAACTGCCGAGTGGTCCGCGTGGACGATACTTCGCCGGATTTTTTTTCAGTGGCGTTCGAATTCGATCAGCCAAATCCAAAGTTCTGGCCAGTGGTTTTCCCGCCCTCTGATTGGGCTCCGCGCGAATGATGATCCGCAGGGCAACAAAAGCAGCCCGCTGAAACCCATCCCTCCGACGGCCGCAACTTTCCAAAGAGTTCAGGGTTTTATGGACGAAGGCACAGTGTCCCCTTGGAGGACGCTCTGATGAAGTCTTGGATGAAAGGCATCAGAAAATCATCGCTAATTGCGGCTTCCGCTTTGAGTTGCGGGCTGCTGCTCACTGGTTGCGACGATCACATCATCGTGACTCGCGACCCGGACATCTCGGTGGTAAAGGGAAACACCTGGGCATGGAAGCCCGCCGCCCCGTCCAAAGACGCAGACCGGCGCCCGGTCGTCTCGCGGGACGTGATTTCGCGAAGTGAAAGCGTCGCGCGCGAGTCCGGGGCCAACAACGAAATCGTTCGTCAGCGTATCCGCACGGCCATCGAGCAGACACTGTCATCCAAGGGATTGCGACAAGTTAGTGACCCGCAAGCCGCGGATTTCCTGGTGGATTATCACGTCGCGGTGCGGCGGCACAACGTCACGGTGGAGCGCGTTTACCCAGGCGGGTACCCTGGCCTCGTTTGCGGCCTTTTTGGATGCTGGGAATCGTGGGGCTGGGGGCCGCCGGAAGTCAGCTACGAGAATATTCGTTTCCGCGAGGGCACCGTGGTTTTTGACCTCGTGAAGCAATCGAACAAGCGGCTGGCGTATCGCGCGGTCGGGCAGAAGCCAGTGCACCGGGATACATTCAATCAGGGTGAAATTTCGGAATTCGTGCATCACATGCTGGGGAAGCTGAAGGTTAGCGGCTGAAACTGACACGAGTTCACCGGGCTACTGCCGTTTGAGCGCCCCGTGCCTGAGTTGTGTTCCTCTCGATCTCGCCGGGGTGAAAAAATAAGTCCTAACTGCGCTGGCAAAATTTAGAATGTGAACCAGCGGAGTCGGCTAAATCCCATCTGGGCACACGCAAACAGCCCCGCATCGTTAAGGCAACAAGCCGAATACGGCCACGCTGGTTGGCGTGCCAATGTAAACTCTTCCGTTGACGACCACAGGCGTGATGAACTTGTTGCCGCCGAAGTGATCACGGCCATTCGCGGCCTGGTTGGAATCGTAGAGTTCCGTGGTGAGATTGGCGGCGTCGTAGGCAAACAGGATGGCGCCGTTGTTTTCGATGGCCCAGACGATACCATTCGCCGTGCCGTTTGCAGAGACACTAGGCGTCGTTCCGGGATAACCGAAATTGTGCGTGGATTGTGAGGAAGGAATGCCTGCGAGTTTCGCACCGGCAATCGGGAAGGCTTTCAGCGCGTCGCCCACGGCTCCGTAGTAGATGGTGTTATTGAAAAAGGCGGGCATTGCGAAGACGGCGCCGCCCAACTGGCCGGAAATTTCCTGGTAGATTTGGTCCGTGCTGGCGTTGAACTTGCCCATGGAATCGCGGTCCACGACATAAATCAGAGAGTCTTTGCCCGCCCCGACGGAAAGATGGCGCGTGTTTCCACCAGCATCCTGGACGTCCATCAGCACAATTCCGCCGCCTGAGCCGAAATCCTGGTCGGCGTTTGATTCGGAGACGGTGTTGTGCGGTGTGAAATAATCCGCCAGCTTGAGGCCGCCGGCAGTGGAAAGCTTGACGAAACAGTTGCCGCAATCGCCGTTCACCGGGAAACCGCTGGCATTGAGCGTGGTGTCAAACGTTCCGTTGCCAATTATGAAAAACAGATTCCCGGACGCATCCGCAGCGGGGGCGGTGCCGGACATCCAGATGCCTCCGTCGCTTCCGTTAGGCACGAGATTGAGGACGCTCGTTGGCGCCAGTGTGTCTGCGCTGAAGGCCACGACCCACGAGGTGTACGGACGAATATCGCAATGGGAAGACCACGTCGTGTAAACCGTTCCGTTGATCTGCAGCAGGCCGGGCCGCTCCTTGTATTGTTTGGGATCGAAGATCACGTTTCCGCCGGAGCTGTTATCCCCCGTGCCGGGATAAGTCGCAGTGATGTCTTTGGGACCCCCGAAGAGTTCGAGGCCGGTAGTCAAGTCCAGTGCGTGGATGCGCTGGAAATAAGCTCCACTGGCGTTTTTCGACATGGCGACAATGTATATGGCGTTGCGCGATCGGTCGATGACAGGTGTGGCGGTGATACCGATCTCCGGCGTAACCTGGCCGCAGCCGCGGTTGTCGCTGGTCGTTTCGCCGCTGCCAAGTGTCGACGTTTTCCAGAGGACAGTTGATGCAGTTCCATTGATGGAGTCGGCGTCAAAAGCGTAGACAGAACCATGTTCCGTCGCGACATAAAAAACGTTCCTTTTTTGTCCTCCGATAGTGACCTGGGAAAGATACAGAGGCTGCGCGTCGACTTTGCCATCCACCACGAATTCACCGAGCTTTCCAAATTTCGTGGAGTTCACGTTCGCGGGAGTCAGTACCGTTTCATTCAGGTTCTGGCCGGAGCGGCTGTTGTCGTAGTGATAGGTGATGACGTCAACAGTTGAGGCCACTGGTCCCGTGCTGACGGTCAGCGTCGCAGAATTGCTGGTCACGCTTCCTGCACTGTTGGTGATCACGACGCGGAACATCGCGCCGCTGTCGGCGGAGGTGGTGGTGGGAGTTGTGTAGCTCGATGACGTAGCGCCAGGGATGTCGGCTCCGTTTTTCTGCCACTGATAGGTGAGGGAAGGCGTGCCGGCCGCACCGACGGTAAAAGTAGCGGGCTGCCCCACAGACACTGTTTGATTCGCGGGCTGTGTGTTGATGTAGGGGGCAATCGCGCCACCATTTACCGAACCACTGCCATAGCCGCTACAGCCCGCTAAAGAGAAGGCAACGAGAATGCCTATCATTGAGTATGAGAACTGGATTCGCCGCATCAGCTTTGTCCTCGATATTGGAGTTAGCGGCTGGACTAAGCAGAGAACCAAACACCGGGATGGATGTAACGAGTTTAGCGAAAACATAAAGTGCGGCCCACAGAAAAACGCCTGAAATCTGGCCCAGGTGAATACTGTAAGACCATGGTAGATTCCTAACTGGGAATTTGCACCTGACCCGAGGTACAGTTCTCGACCAGAGTGTTGGAGCATGCGGGGACAGCAGCGCGCGCCTGCTTGCTCCAGAGGCTTCCTTCCTTCTATCCTCGTGGTCCTTATGGTACTCAAGGATCGGGTTGCGCTTATTACCGGCTCCGGTCGTGGAATTGGCCGGGCCATCGCTCAACTATTTGCAAAAGAAGGCGCCGCTGTGTTTCTCGCGGCGCGCACGGAACAAGAACTCGCCTCTGTGGCGGCGGAGATTACAAACGGCGGAGGACGCGCCGGTTACGTCACTGCGGATTTATCGCGAGAAGCCGACTGCGCGCAAGTCGTTGCGGCGGCGCGAGAAAAATTCGGCCGGATCGACATCCTGGTCAACAATGCTGGACATTACGGCCCGGTGGTTCCGGCGGAAGACTATCCTTTGGCAGAGTTTGACAAAGTGATTGCGGTTCACCTGCGCGCGGCGTTTCTGCTCTCGAAGCTGGTACTGCCGGAAATGTACGCGCGGCAGTACGGCGTCATCTTGAATATTTCCAGCCTTTCGGCAAAGGCGGCCTACGCGTGGGGCTCGGCCTATGCGGCTGCAAAAGCGGGAATGCTGGGACTGACGCGCGTGACCGCCGCGGAGGGTGCGCGCAAAGGCGTTCGCGTGAACGCCATTTGCCCTGGACCAGTGACGGAGACAAAAATGTCGAAAGAACTAGGCGCGGTGCTCGCAAAGAAAATGGGCGTAAACGAAGAAGGGCAACTCGCCGGTTTTCTAAATGGTTTGCTTCAAGGACGCGCACAAACAGCGGAGGAAATTGCGCGCGCCGCGCTGTTCCTGTGTTCGGAGCAATCCAGCGCCATGACCGGCCAGTCGATCAATGTCGACGGCGGAGTAGCCTTCTACTGAAATATCTGCCGTGTCCGTGAAACCGTTCGGCAAATGTGGAATCACCGCGCTTCGTTCTTGAAAACGGCTCCTCCCTTCATCACAAATTTCACGTTTTGCAACTCTTTTATGTCTTTTTGCGGGTCGCCGCTGACGGCTATAATGTCCGCCCATTTCCCTGCTTCGATGGTTCCCAGCTTGTCACTCCAGCCGAGCAGCTCCGCCGCAGTCGAGGTGCCGGCGCGTATCGCTTGCATCGGCGTCATACCATACTGCACGTAGTATTCAAATTCCTTCGCCTCATTCAATAGTTTCCAATCGAAGCCGCCGGCATCCGTGCCAAGCGCAATCTTCACGCCTTTTTTAATGGCCTTCGGAAAATTTTCCCGCTGTAGTTCCGCCATCTTTGGCCAGTTGCCGCTGCGACCGGGCGCAACATATACGCCGACGGAAATCGTCGGGACCCAGTAGACCCCTCTTCGTGCCATTTCATCCATCAACGCGTCGGTCAGGCCGTCGCCGTGCTCGATGGTGTCCACACCGGCTCGCAGCGCGGCTGCGATTCCATCACTTCCGATGGCGTGCGCGGCGACTTTTTTGCCGATGCGATGCGCCTCGTCCACGATCGCCTTTGCTTCTTCATCCGTGAAATTCACCATGGAATGCAGTACGCCGTCGCTCTCAAAATGGTACCGGCGGTCGGAGTAATATTTGATCCAGTCGGCGCCATACATCGCCTGTTCGCGCACGGCCTTGCGTGCTCCATCCACACCATCCACATACTGCACGCCGGTCGGAACCTTCAGCTCCCAGGAATAACCCAGCAGCGGATACATTCCCGTGGGAGTCATGGCGCGAGTGGCCACCTGCATACGCGGGCCGGGCACCTCGCCGTTGGCGATCGCGGTCTTTACATCCACGTCCGCGTACATAGCGCCTTCGGTCTCCAGGTCGCGAATAGCCGTGAACCCATGTGAAAGCGCGATGTGTGCGTTGCGTGCCGCCAGAATCGCGCGGTACGGAGTCGATTGCTTCAGCAACTGCGCGTCGTATTCCTCGGCCGTGATGTCACCCTGCAACAAGACGTGGGTGTGAGTATCGATGAATCCGGGCAGGACTGTGGCTTTAGAGAGGTCAATCACTTCCACACCGGCAGGCGCGCTCCCGCCAGCCGTAACGGACGCGATCCTGTCGGCTTCAATGACGATCAGCACATTCTCGAGCGGCTTTTCGCTCTTCCCATCGATCAGCTTTCCGGCGCGGATGGCAACGCGGTGCGTCGTCTGACAAACGGCGATCACTGGGATTGCAAGACTCAACACAGAGGCAGCAAGACGACGGCGCATGAAGTCCTCCCCTAAAGACGCAAAGCCTATCAGAGACAGCGAAATTCGTCGCGTCCCGAGATTGGCTAGGCAGCGACTGAGCAGACCTTCAGCCGCGCGAACACCACACGCATCTTGCCCACCCCCAGTTTTTAGTTGCCGCTGAGTGGATGTAGCCTGCCGCTTTGTGTAGGGGCTAAACGTCACCGTTCTGGAAGAAAATCCTTGCAATGCATGTGTGTTATATGGCACACGTACGATATGAGAGCTAAA
>WNFT01001187.1_pt1 | contig 46827 bp, 52 predicted proteins | sample 5400191 | NCBI WGS metagenome assembly WNFT01 (sample SAMN13153359, study PRJNA577476) | soil metagenome | isolation source: 80 cm saprolite under Madrone tree | place: USA:California | collected 2016-06-14 | reverse complement strand
CATTGTGGGCGCGAGAGGATCGCAGTCGTTCGTCCGCATCCAATGGGCGTCCACGGCTCCACGGAGTGCGGGCAAGCCCATGGCACGGGGGAATTCGGCGCGGTTCCTTGCGGAGGATCGCCAGACTGGAAATGTGGATAGGCGGGCACGCACATAGGACTTGACAAAAACCCCAGCGGAGCGGGACTATCCGCGCACCCTGGGAGTTAGGCCTGGGGAAGAGAAGGGCGTCCACGGAGCACGTAGCTAGCGAATCGGTAGAGACACAAGACCCGGCTCTTGAGAAAGCGGCGGACCGCGGATCCGCCGCTTTCCTTTTTGAGAATGTGACCCCGCCTGCTTGTGCGAGATTCGTCGAGGCTGTCGCGTGATGCGTTCTTCCAGGAGGGTCAGATGGAGAAGTGGAACGCCGGCATTCTGATTTTCGACGACGTCGAGATCCTCGACTTCACCGGTCCCTTCGAGGTCTTCTCGCGGACGCGGCTCGTGCCTGGCCCGGAATCGCGCCGCTCGGACGACAGCGCGCCGTTCCACGTCTTCACGGTCGCCAAGACCGCGGCGCCGATCCGGACGACCGGTGGTCTTCGGGTCATCCCCCACTACGGGTTCGCCGACGCGCCCCAGACCGACCTCGTGGTCGTGCCTGGCGGGTGGGGGACCCGCGTGCTGCTCCATGACGCCGAGACGCTCGACTGGATCCGTCGGACGGCAGCGCGGGCGCGGCAGGTCACCTCGGTGTGCACCGGCTCGCTCCTCCTCGCCAAGGCAGGGCTCCTCCAGGGCCGGCACGCGACGACGCACTGGGGAGCTTTGGGCACCCTCGACGCCCTCGACGCGGGGGTCACGGTGGAGCGCGAGCATCGGGTCGTGGACGACGGCGTCATCAGCTCGGCTGGGGTGGCGTCGGGCATCGACATGGCCTTCTACGTCGTGGAGAGCCTCTTCGGCCGCGAGGTCGCCGACGAGACCGCTCACTACATCGAGTATCGTCGAGACGGAAAGCCGGCGTTCCGTGTGTGATCGGCACCCTGCGGCCCTTCCCCGGACAGCGAGCACTTCCTACTGATCGGGATTCGCCTGTCGATCGAAATCTCCTGCACACTGTGACTTCGTTTGCAGAGCCATCGGGGTCGGCGCGAGGTCAACTCCCTGATGGCAGAAGCTTTTTGACCTCGACGACAGTTGGCACGACTTTGGCTCCACCCTGTTTGCTCCGTCGACGCTCGCACGCAAGGGAAGGGGGCGATGCTCATTCGTCCGGCGAATCCAGTCGTGGCCCGTCTGCTTGTCGTCACCGCGCGCACGGACCTGGCACGCTACGCCTATCTCCGGCTCGTCATGGACAGCACGACCGTGGGCGTGGTGCTGGACCGTCGGATGGGAGAGCGACGCTGGCGCCGGAAACGAGTGGCGGCCGAGCGACGCCGCCTGGACCGCCGCCAACTGGACCTCACCGAGGATCTCCGCAGATCCGGCTGGGCAATGGTGAGTCGCTCGTGACGCTCCGGATGCTCGTGCTCCTGGTCGGAACCCTCGCGTTATCGATGCTGGCCCGGCCCGACCATCACGGCGCGACACCGAGGCCGATCGAGGAGGAACACTTCTGGGACAGTGACCGATGGCGGGTGCGGGACGAAGACTGGCGGCGCGAGCATCCCGGCGCGGCACGGATGCTCGACCAGTTCGAACGGGAGATCAAAGAGAACCCACAGCGGCATCGCCCGGAGGACTGCACGGCCGACTGTGAGTGATCTCCACACCCGGCGCGTCGTCGCGCCGATCAATCAACCCCCGCGGCAGGAACGGTACCGCCAGTAGGACCAGCGCCGTCGTGCCCGCGTTGAGCCACACCAGGCTGAAGAAGCTCACCTGGTGCCGCTCGATCAGCCACGAGCCGAAGATGTCCGAAACCGCGAGGGCAGCATTGCGCACGCTCATCATCAGCGCGAAGCCGAGCCCTTCGCTCCCGCGCGGCGTCGCCCGTGCCGCGAGGTCCATCAGCGCCAGCTCCGCGAGCGTGACGAGGAGACCGTTCTCGCCCTCGATCAGCGCCGCCGCCATGCCTGAGCGATAGAAGAGGTAGCCGAGCGTGCCGAGCGCGCTGAGCGCAATGCCGAGCGCCAGCAGCCATCGGAGCGGCAGCCGCCGGCAGAGGACGCCGTAGAGAAACGCGCCGACCAGCCCGAACGCCCCGCTGAAGAAGCTCAGCGTGCCGATGAACTCTTGGGACAGCCCCAGGGTGTCGGTCTGGTAGTAGTAGAGGGGCGTCTGGAACCCCGGGGCGATGTAGACCAGGAAGAGCAGCCCGGCCGCGCTCCAGAGCGTGCCCGAGTGCATGAGCGTGCGGAGCTCGGCCTTCGCGCGCGTCCACGCCGCCGCGCCCGTCCCCGCCACCGGGGGCTCGCGGAGCAGCCACCAGGCGACGGGGACCACGGAAAGCGCGACCGCGGCGCCGACGAGCGCCGTGAGCCCGAAGGACCGCGCCGCGAGGAATCCGCCTACGGGCCCGCCGAGGAGAACGCAGGCGTTCTGGACGAAGTAGCGCGCCGAGCTGAGCCGGCCAGTCGCGCGGTACCGCTGGCCGATCTCGACCATGACGCCGCCGACGACGGTGCTGCCGACGACCAGCATCGCGTTCATCGCGATCACGGCCGCGAGGAGGGCGGCGTAGGTGCGGGGCACGAGGCCGATGAGCAGCCACAGGCCGCCGGCCGCGACGCCGCTCAGCAGCAGGTAGTGCCGGCGGCGCGTCCCGAACAGCGGCACGCTGTCGGAGAGGATCCCGGCGAGCGGCTTGAAGTACCAGGCGAGCGCGCCGGCCGCGAAGAACGCCGCCATGGCGTCGCGGGAGACGTGCAGGTCGGACTTCAGCAGGTACTGGAGCGGAAGCTTGAGGACCGCCGGCTGCGCGAAGGTGGTTGCGAAAACGCCTGCGCCGACGAGTATGGCCCACCGGACGAGCTCGGACCGCTCCGCCTCCCGCGTGCGCGTGCTCACGCGGCTCCCGACCGCGACGTTACGGCCCCGGATCGAAGCACGTGGAGAGCGTTCCACCAACGCAGACACACTCGACCGGTTCGCCATGACGGCCTTTGACGATGACGACTCGACTGGTGCAATCGGGCGCCGGCTGCGTCCGACGGGCGATCAATGGCACCAATGCCAGGACGCTCAAGACGACCAGCATCGCGAGAATCGACCCGAAAAGTTTCACCGCTGTGGCTGGCCCCACGATTCGCTCCAGGTCCGCCGGAATCCTACTCCACGATCCAGACCGACTCGAGAATTCGCAGGACCTCACCGGTGGTGGGATTGATCGATTCCATGCTCATCGGGTTCTCTCCACGATCGGTACCCGCTCCAAGAACGCGCCGACGTCAGGATCCGAGTAGACTCCGTAGGCATCGACCAACGTCCCGCGCGTCCCGCCGGTGGCCTCGATCGCGTACACAATGGCCGTATCGTCTGGGTCGGAGACGCCTTCAAACCGGTGATACTCTCGGATCACCACATCCTCTGCCCGAAACGTCTTCTGTGTCTCGACGGCTCGCAGCCGATCCCCCACGACCGACAGGCTCTCGGCAAAACCGCGCCGTGCGAGCTGAGCGATCGCACCAGCGAGGGTCTGGTCGTCCTCGGCGACCACTGGCGCCGCCACTCCTCGCCTTTACCTCCCCCGGACCGTCAGGACCGGGCGGGTCGCGGTCCTCACGACCCGTTCGGCCACGCTGCCCAGAAACATCTTGGCGATTCCCCCTCTGCCGTGAGTCCCCATCACGATGATGTCGATGCGCTTCGCTCGCGCGACACGCACGATCTCCTCCGGGGCGCTTGCTGAGTCGCGCAGGAGCGCGGAGGCACGGACGCCAGCCGCCACGGCTTTCCGCCGAAGACGATCCAGTCGCTTGCGCGCGCTCTCCTCGTACGCCTGCCGCAGGCGCTCGTAGACGCTGGCGGCGACGTACACGTCGGGCACGAGAGGCACCGGTGGGAGGACATGAAGCAGAAGGAGCGACGCGCGGTTCCTCGCCAGCTCCAGGGCCAGCTTGAAGGCCGGACCCGAAGCGGACGAAAAGTCCGTGGGGTGAAGAAGTCGGCGAATCTTCATGATCGACGGTCCCTGGCTCCGCGAGTGTCTGGAGCTCGGCCGACGCCCTGCGGGGAGTATGGGCTTGCTCCGCAGCAGTGTCTATAGGTGAGACAGAGTTCCCCAGCGGACTCACGAGCTGCCCTGACGTCCGGACTCTCATCAAACACGAACGCCGGCGGACCCATAACCGCCACCTCGCTTCGACGCTCCCGCTAGGGCTTCGTCAGTGCCGCCATCACCCCGCGGCGAACGAAGGTCACGGCGATCGCCGCGAGGACGAGGCTGAACACCTTGGTGATCGCCCGGCAACCGGCGTCTCCCAGCACGCGACCGATTAGCGAGGCCCAGCGCAGCGCCGCCCACACGATGACCAGGTTCAGCGCGAAGGCGATCAGGGTCATGGTGTACCCATGGGTGCGGGCGAGCGTGAGCAGGGTCGTCAGTGTCGCGGGGCCCACGATCATGGGGATGCCGAGTGGTACGACCCCGAGATGAGCACCGGGCTGGCGGAGTGGCAGTTCGGGATGGAGGAGATCGTAGATGGAGAGCACGAGCAGCAGCACGCCGCCGGCAACCTGAAAATCTCCGACGGTCACCCCGAGAAAATGCAGGACGGCGTCGCCGACCAGCAAAAAGCCGAGCCCAATGGCCGCGGCCGTCATCGTCGCTTCGAGCACCAGCCGCCGACGCGCGGTCTCGTCGAGCGGCATACCGATTCCAAGATAGACCAAGACAACGGCGACGACGTCCACGGCGACGAAGAGTGGGATAAACGTCAGGAGCAGCGGTCGTATCATTGCACCTTGGGTCTGTGTCCGCCTGATTGTGCTCGCCGAGCGTCGTCGCGTCAATCAGGCGATCAGCGCCGGCGGCACGCCGACGTGACCGTGCACACCCGGGAGGCCGAGGTAACCTGGTGGGGCCCGCCAGGGTTGGCGCCCTTGTCACGGCTGCGTCCGCGCCCGCTCGCCGCTACTTTTCTGCCGGGGCGCGGGGCGGCGGCGATCCGCCGAACTCGCGCGGGCTGTCTCGGTCGCGGCGGATCGGTACGTACAGCACCGACGGACGGCCCGCCCTTCCCTGCGGGTAGAGGTCCATGAGCTCGTAGATGATTGGCGGCATGTTCACCGACACTGGAATGCCGAGCTGGCGGGCCGCCTGGACCGTGATGGGAAAGTCGTGGGTCCAGCGTCCCTCGCTGAGCACGAGCGCGAGCGCCGCCGCCCGATCCTTGGGATGGTGCTTCAGGAGGACCTCGGCCACGAAGGCCGCGACCTGGAGCCGCGCCTTCGCGGCCATGTCCGCGAGCACGAGCATCTCGTCGCTGACCTGCGCGGGCTTCTTCAGCTCGACGAGTTTCAGGATCGAGGCCGCCGGCAACCCGCCGATCTGAGGGTCGACGGGCCCGAGCACTGCGTTCGGGTCCATCACGATCTCGTCCGCCGTCAGCGCGATCAGCGTCCCGCCGCTCATCGCGTAGTGCGGCACGAACACGGTCACCTTCCCCTTGTGCTCGACGAGCGCCTTCGCGATCTGCTCCGCGGCGAGGACGAGACCGCCCGGCGTGTGCAGGATGAGGTCGAGGGGCTGCTCGGGCTGGGTCAGGCGGATCGCGCGGAGAATCGCCTCCGAGTCATCGATCGTGATCGACTGGCTGACCGGCACGCCGAAGAGGCTCTGCGTGTCCTGCCGATGGATCATCGCGATGACCCGGGATTTCCGTTCTTGCTGGAACCGCTCGATCACTCTGGCCCGTGCCGCATCGGCGCGGAAGGGCGCCCACCACACTTGCTGGGCGATCAGCACGAGCAGGATCAGCCAGCCAAACGTCTTCAACAGGCGCCAGAGCTTCAGTCGCCAGGATCGAGGGGCCTCATTCATCGCGCTCTCTCCCATTCACCGACGCCTCGGCTAGTTGCCGACCTTTGCGATCGCCTCGGCGAGGAGGCGCCGGTGATCCTCCTCCCGCTTGCTGACGCGCGGCCTCGGCCCGCGCGGCCTGCGCCTCCTCGAGCGACTTCTGGATGGCCGCCGCCCAGGCGGCACCGGATCCCTGGCGCGCCCATCCGACCAGGGCCAGGGCGACGGCGCACACGACCCCGCCCGTCCAGTCGCGTCCACGCTGACACACGAGGAGGCTCTCCGGGACTTCGGCCAGGTGATCTTGGGGCCGGATTGTAGCAGGCCAGCCTCCATCGCGAGGTCGGTCGCCCAAAGTCCCTAGACGGACACACCTCGCTGTGATAGCAAGCGAGTCATGCTGATCCGGCGCGACGCATGACCGCGGCGGCCCACCGGCACCTCGCGCGTGATCCCGTGATGCGCCGGCTCATCCGCCGGCACGGCCCGTACCGGCTCGAGCCTCACGGGCGCTCGCCGTACGAGACGCTGGTGCGCGCCATCGCCCATCAGCAGCTCAACGGCCGCGCCGCCGAGACGATCCTGGGTCGCTTCGTCGCGCTGTTCCCGGAGGGGCGCTTCCCCGCACCGGCGGCGGTGCTCACGGCCCGCGCGGCCACGCTCCGCCGCGCCGGCTTCTCGCGCGCCAAGGTGCGCGCCATCAAGGACATCGCCCGGCACGCGGTCAAGGGCGTGGTGCCGACGCGGCGCGCGTGCCGGCGGCTCGGTGACGAGGAGATGATCGAGCGGCTGACGCGGATCCACGGCGTGGGCCGCTGGACCGTGGAGATGCTGCTCATCTTCACGCTCGGGCGGCTCGACGTGTTACCGGTGGACGACTTCGGCGTGCGCGAGGGCTTCCGCCACGCCTACGGCCGCCGCACGCAGCCCACGCCGAAGGCGCTACGCGTGTTCGGCGAGCGCTGGAAGCCGTACCGCTCGGTGGCCGCGTGGTATCTCTGGCGGGCGGCGGGCGACGCGCGGCGGAAGACGAAGTAGCAGGCAAACACATCGCCACCCTGCCGCTTGCGGGCGAGGCCCGCAATGAGCGACCATTCCGCACCAGTCAGGAGGCGGCCATGGAGCTCTACGAGGTGATGCGGACGACGTTCGCCGCGCGCGAGTTCACCGACGAGCCGGTGCCCGACGCGGTGCTGTTCAAGATCCTGGACCACGCGCGCTACGCGCCCAACGGCGGCAACCGCCAGGGCTGGCGCGTCATCGTCGTCCGCGATCCCGCGACCCGCAAGGCGCTCTCCGACTGCGCCGCGCCCGCCGCCAAGCGCTACGCCGCGCAGGTCCAGGCCGGCGAGAGCCCCTGGAACACGATCGACCCCACCAGGGTCGACGCCGTGACCATCGAGCGCACGCCGCCGCCGGCCCGGCTCACCGAGCCGTTCGTCAAGGCGCCGGTCGTCCTCGTCGTCTGCGTCGACCTCAAGGTCGTGGCGTCGACGGACCAGTTGCTCGATCGCGTCGGCGTGATCAGCGGCGCCTCGATTTACCCGTTCGCCTGGAACATCCTCATGGCCGCGCGCCACGAAGGCTACGGCGGGACGATCACGACGCTGGCCGTGGCCCAGGAACCGAAAGTCCAGGAGCTGCTCGGCCTCCCGCGCCACGTCGCCGTGGCCGCCGTCATGCCGTTCGGGCGCCCGCTGCGGACGCTCACGAAGCTCAAGCGCAAGACGGTGGCGGAGTTCGCGACGCTGGAGCGCTGGGGCGGCCGGCCGCTGCCCAGCGCGTAGGCGAGCGGCGCGCCGCGCCTGATCAGCGCGCCTGGATGCGCGGATCGAGCACGTCTCGCAGCGCGTCGCCCAGCAAGTTCAGCGCGAGCACGATCCCGAAGATGGCGAGCCCCGGCAGCAGGACCACGTGCGGGCTCAGGATGACGAACTGCCGCCCCGTGGCCAGCATGCTGCCCCAGTCGGCGGTCGGCGGCTGGGTGCCGAGCCCAAGGAAGGACAGCCCGGCCGTCGCCAGAATCTTCGCGCCCACGTCGAGGCTGAACGCCACGATCACGGGCGACAGCAGGTGGGGCAGGATGTGGCGGCCGAGGATACGGGCATCGTCGCTGCCGAGCGCTCGGGCGGCCTCCACGAACTCGCGCTCCCGCAGCGAGAGGACCACGCCGCGCACCAGGCGCGCGTAGATCGGGAAGCCGACGATCGCGATGGCGATCATCGCGTTGCGGAGGCCGGGGCCGAGCCCGGCCACAATGGCGATGGCGAGCAGGATGTAGGGAAACGCCATCAGGATGTCGGTCAGCCGCATCACGACGTTCTCGATCCAGCCCGTGTAGAAGCCGCCGAAGATTCCGAGCGTCACGCCGATCAGCATCGCCGCCGCCGCCGTCACCACGCCGGCCAGCAGCGACACGCGCGCGCCCCACACCAGGCGCGCCAGCAGGTCGCGCCCGAACTCGTCGGTGCCGAGCGCATGGCCGGGCGTCAGGGGCTGACGCAGCCGCTCGACCGTGTCCACGGCGTCCGGGTCGAGCAGGGGCAGCCACGGCGCGACCAGCGCGAGGGTCGCCGCGGCGAGCAGGCCGAGCGCGGCGAGCACGGCGAGGCGGTTCCCGCGCGCCACCCGGGCCAGCGAGCGCGTCAGACGCCCCTCGGCCCCGAGCTCCGTGGCGTCGGCGCGGCCGCCATCCGCCACCCGGACGATCACGGGGTCGCGCCCCTCGCCGTCATTCGTACCGAATGCGCGGATCGAGCCAGGCGTAGAGCAGGTCAACGGCGAGGTTCACGAGGACGAAGCTCAGCGCGACCACCAGCACGCAGCCCTGCACGAGCGGGAAGTCGCGCGCCAGGATGCCCTGCACCATCAGCGTGCCCACACCGGGCCAGGCGAAGACCGTCTCCGTCAGCACGGCGCCGCCCAGGAGGTAGCCGGCCTGGACGCCGACCACGGTGACGATGGGGATCAGCGCGTTCTTGAGCCCGTGGCGCAGCACGACCGCGCGCTCGACGACGCCCTTGGCGCGCGCCGTGCGGATGTAGTCCTGGCCGAGCGTCTCCAGCATCGTCGCGCGCGTGAGCCGCGCGATGATCGTCACCGACGCGGCGGCCAGCGTGACGGCGGGCAGCACGAGATGCGCGAGCAGGTCGCGGAGATCGCCACCGCCGTAGGCCGCGTACATCCCCGAGGCCGGGAGCCACCCGAGCCAGAGCGCGAAGATCACCATCAGCACGATGCCGAGCCAGAAGGTGGGCATGCTCGCCCCGAACAGCGATGCGACCGCGCTGAGCCGGTCGAGCACCGAGTTGGGCCGGATGGCCGACGCCACGCCGAGCGCGACGCCGGCCAGCGACGAGAGCAGCAGCGCGGTGCCGGTGAGGACGAGGGTGGCCTTGAAGCGCCCGAGCACCTCATCGAGCACCGGGCGCTTCATCCAGAGCGAGCGGCCGAGGTCGCCGCGCGCGACGTGGCCGAGCCAGCGACCGTACTGCACGTGCAGCGGCTGGTCCAGCCCGAGCTCGGCCCGCAGGCGCGCGCGGTCCTCCTGGGTCGCCTGCGAGCCGAGCATGATCTCGACGGGATCCCCCGGCGACAGGTGGAGCACCATGAAGATGACGACCGACACCCCCGCCAGGACCGGCACCAGCAGCAGGAGCCGGCGCGCGAGGTAGCGCCTCACTTCAGCGAGATCGTCTCGACGCGGAGATCGAAGCTCGGGTGGAGCTTGAACCCCTGGACGCGTTTGCTGTGCACGGCGGTCTGGATCTCGTGGTCGACGAAGATCCACGGCGGGTCATCGGCCAGGATGCGCTGGGCCTGGCGGTAGAGCTCGGCGCGTTTGGCCTGGTCGGTCGTCAGCCGCGCCTGGTGCAGCAGCTCGTCGAACGTGTCGCTCTTGTAGAGCGCGCGATTGGGGCCGCCCGGCGTCCACTGGCTCGAGTGGAGCAGCGGGTACATCACCATGTCGGGGTCCTCGTTGCCCGCCATCCAGGAGAGCGCGAACAGCTCCTGCTCCTTGCTGCGCAGCTTGGCGATGAACGCGCCCCACTCGAAGGTCTGCAGCGTCACGTTGACGCCGACCGCCTTGAGGTTCGACTGCATCACGGTCGCCATCGCTACCGGTGACTGCATCCCCGAGCCCGACTCCGGCACCCACATGCTGGTGGTGAACCCGCCGGGGTACCCGGCGTCGGCCAAGAGCTTCCTCGCGCGTTCGGGGTCGTAGGGATAGGGCTTGAGCCCGGCGTCCGCGCCCCACGTGCCGGGCAACACCGGGCCGGCCGACATCGAGCCCGTGCCCTTGAGCACGTCGCGGACGATCGCCTCCTTGTTGACCGCGTAGTTCAGCGCCTGCCGCACGCGCTTGTCGTCGAAGGGCTTCTTCTGGTTGTTGATCCCGAGGTACCAGACGTGCGCGCCCACCTGTTTGAGGAGCGTCACCTTCGGGTTGTTCTCGAGCTGCGCCACGAAGTCGGGTGGTGTGCCGACGATGAGGTCGAGCGCTCCGGTCAGGAGCTCGGTGAGTCGCGCCTGGTCCTCCACGATCGGGCGGTAGATGACGCGCTCCACCTTCACCGGGGACTTCCAGTACTGCGCGTTCCTCTCCAGCACGACGCGCTGCCCGCGATCCCACGCCACGTACCTGAACGGGCCCGTGCCCACCGGCTGCAGCGCGTAGTCGACGCCGAGCTTCTTCACGGCCGTCGGGCTGACGATGGAGGCGGCGCCCGCCGTGAGGATGGCCAGGAACGACGCCCGCGGCTCCTTGAGCACGAACTCGACGGTCGAAGGGTCGACGACCTCGACGGCCTTGACGTTGCCGAAGAAGTAGTTGGCGAACGGATACTTACCGAGCTTGTTGAACGGGTGCTCGGCATTGATCTGGCGCTCGATCGAGAACTTCACGGCCTCGGCGTTGAGCGGGGTGCCGTCGTGGAAGCTGATGCCTTTGCGGAGCTTGAACGTGTAGCGCAGGCCGTCCTTGGAGACCGTCCACGACTCCGCCAGCCCGGGGACGATCTGGGTGCTCTCGTCCGGGAAGGTGGCCAGCGTCTCGACGATACGGCGCCCGACCCGGTTGGAGTTGAGGTCGGTCACCTGGGCCGGGTCGAGATTCACCGGCTCGGCGACGAGGCCCACGACCAGCGTCCCCGCCGGCTGGGGCGCCGCCGGGACCGCCATGCCGGGCCCGATCATCAGCGCTACCAGTGCGAGCCACGCCGTTGTCACGCTCATGGGAAGCCTCCGTCGCCGAGCGAGGTGCGATCGCGCCGCCAACCTATACGATCACGCGCAGGCGTGCAAGGCGCCGCCCCCGGCTCGGTGTGCGCTGTCGCCTACCGGAGCCCAAACCCCCGAGCCATGAAGCTCGCGACGAACACGAGCACGACCACGAGGCCCATCTCCGCATGGTTGATGATGTAGAGGCGGGACGCTGCGCTCGTATCCGGGGCGGCGCCTCGGCGAAGCTCCCGCCGCCATCGGATGAACGTGGCCATCGGCCAGGCTTCGAGCAGGGCCACGGTCGCGAAGAGGGTGATCTTCAGCCAGAACAGCGGGGAGGCGAGGTAGAAGGCGCTCCCCTTCTCGAGGCCTCCGAACGCGCGCGCGAGGCCCGTCGCGAGCCAGAGCAGCGCGGCAATCCCCCAGACCGTGTCGGCCGTGAAGAGGCGGTGGAGCCCCGGACCGTCGAGCGAACCCTTGAGGGCGCGCCCGCGGAAGAAGATGCTCGGCAGCCCGAGTGCGAGCGCGAGCACGTGGAGAGCCGAGACAATCGCCGAGATCATGGCCGCACGTCACTTCTCACTCGAGCTCGCGCCGTGGTTGCTTGCGCTCGTCGCGAATGGCCCGCAGCGAGCGCTGAAGAGCGAGTCGATCGTGACCGTTGTGTCGACGCCGCCTTCAGACTCCAAGTTTGAGCCCGGCCTCCAGAAGCCGTGGGAACACAACGTCGCGGAATGCGGCGATCTCCTGCTCCGGCGGCCCGAAGGTCAGCGTCGGCATCAGATAGAGGTTCCTCACGCCGAGCTTCGCCATCTCCGCGATCCGCCCCGCGCAATCCCCCGGCGCCCCGATCAATCCGAGCGCGTCGCACAGCTGCGCGACGACCTCGTCGGAGACGAACGACGTGGCGTCGATCGCCGCCTCCCAGTCCCGCGCGTGCGACAGATCCGGATAGATCGTGTGGACCGCCTCCGGAATCTCGAGCTTCGGCAGCCGGATGCCCGCGGGCTCCAGCCAGTACCCGCCCCACCGCAGCACGCCCCAGTGAACCGCCGTCGGCCGCGCGAGTCGGCGCGCCCCGGCCGTGGTCGCCGCCGTCGCCGTCCGCGCCGCCCAGATGACCTCGAGGTCCTCGACCCGTCGCCCCGCCCGCTTGGCGCCGCGCTCCAGGTGCTCGAGCGCGCGCTGCACGATCCCACGGTTGAAGCCGACGAGCAGCAGCACGCCGTCGGCGATCTCGCCGGCGAGCTCGATCGCCTTTGGGCCAGACGCCGCCATGATCAGCGGGATCGGTCGCCTCGCCGCGAAGGTGAGCCGCCCCGGCGTCCCGCCAAAATCCACCGATTCCCCTCCCAGCAGCGCGCGCACGGTGCGCAGGCACTCGCGCATCTCCGCCAGCGTCGCCGCGCGCCGGCCGATGGTGCTGGCCGAGGTGTAGCCCGTGCCCATCACGAACTTCACCCGCCCCGGCGCCAGTTCCTCGACGCTCTGGATGGCGCCGGCCAGGACGGAGGCGTGGCGTGTCAGCGGGTTCGTGACGGCGGGAAAGAGCGTGAGGCGTGACGTGGAGGTGGCCGCCTGCGCGAGGACGACAAACGTGTCGCGGGACAGGAGCTGGCTGTCGAGAATGCCGGCGCCGTCGAATCCCGCCGCCTCGATGTCCTGGACGAGCCGCACGAGCCGTGGCATCGGCTGGGTTCCGGGCACGCGCATGTAGACACGGACAGGCTCGATGGTCGTGCTCCTTCGTTGCCGGGATGACGACCCCCCGCAGTCTGCATCGGTGTCCCGCCCACCGCAAGGGGCCTCCCCCGTGTATTCTTCCGGATGAATGAGAGCCGTGATCTGCCGCGCGTGGGGACCCGTGGACGACCTCAAGCTCGAGGACGTCGCGCCGCCAACGCCTGGCCCTGGCCAGCTGGTGATCGACATCAAGGCGACGGGCGTGAACTACGCGGACTCCATCATGGTGGCTGGCCGCTACCAGACGCGCCCGCCGTTCCCCTTCAGTCCCGGCCTCGAGACCGCCGGCGTGGTAACGCGCCGTGGCGAGGGCGTGACTCGCTTCAAGACCGGCGACCGCGTGATGGCGATTCTCGCCTACGGCGGGTTCGCGGAGCAGGCGCTGGCGGACGAGGCCGAGACGTTCCCCATCCCCGACGCGATGCCGTTCGACGAGGCGGGCGCGTTCCCGATCGCCTATATCTCCAGCCACGTGGCGATCCGCTGGCAGGGCCGGCTGGAGGCTGGCGAGACGCTGCTGGTGCTGGGCGCCGCGGGCGGCGTCGGCCTGACGGCGGTGGAGATCGGCAAGGCGATGGGCGCGCGCGTCATCGCCGGCGCCAGCACCGCGGAGAAGCTGGCGGTGGCGCGCGAGCACGGCGCGGACGCGATCATCAACTACGCCACGGAGAAGCTGACCGAGCGCGTCATGGAGCTCACGGACGGTCAGGGCGCCGACGTGTGCTTCGACCCCGTCGGCGGCGATCTGTTCGACGCCGCGCTGTCCTCGCTCGGCTGGGGCGGACGCATACTATTGATAGGCTTCGTCGGGGGGATTCCGAATATTCCCGCCAACCGGCTGCTCGTGAAGCACCGGGCGGCGCTCGGCTCGTCGTTACGCTACTTCCGTTGGCACGCGCCGGACAAGCTCCGTCGGTCGGTCGACGAGCTGCTCGAGTGGTACGCGAAGGGCACGCTGAAGCCGCTCGTCACACATCGGCTGCCGCTCGAGCGCGGCGCCGAGGCCATTCGCCTGCTCAGCGACCGCAAGGCGCACGGCAAGGTCGTCATCATGCCGGAGCTTCGCGCCTGATGGAGCTTCGCGCGGAGCCACACGGGCCGCACGTCGTCGTCGTCGCCATCGACAACCAGCCGCGCCGCAATGCCATGCCGCGCGCCATGATGGCGGAGCTCGCCACGCTCTGGGACAGGCTCGAGCGCGACGGCACCTGTCGCTGCATCGTCCTCACCGGGGCGGGCGCGCGCGCGTTCAGCTCGGGCGCCGACGTGAGCGGCGATCTCTCCGCCGACCCAGAGACGGCGCGCATCGTCAATCACGCGCTGCTCAAGAATCGCGCGTACGCGAAGCCCATCGTTGCGGCGGTGAACGGGGATTGCGTCGCTGGAGGCCTCGAACTCCTGCTCTCGACCGACGTCCGGGCGGCGGCGCCGCACGCGCGTTTCGGCCTGCCCGAGGTCCGCTGGTCGATCTATCCGTTCGGCGGCGCGACCGTGAAGCTGGTCCAGCAGATCGGCTACGTCCACGCCATGGAGCTGCTGCTCACGGCCCGGCTGATCGACGCCGCGGAGGCGGCGCGGATCGGGCTCGTCAACCGCGTGGTGCCGGCGGACGCGCTCATGCCGTGGGCGCTCGGGACGGCGGAGACCATCGCCGCCAACAGCCCGACCGCCGTGCAGGCGGTCAAGCAGCAGATCAGCAGCACCATCGCCGACCACGCGGCGTCGCGCGAAGCGCTGGAGCAGGAGCTCGGCGACCGCGTGCGGAAGAGCGATCACTTCAAGGAAGGCGTGCGGGCGTTTCTCGAGAAGCGCAACCCGAACTACACGTGAGGAGAAGACCGATGAAGCCACTCGCGATCCTGCTGGCCGTGCTCGTCGCGGCCCCGATGCTGCTCGCCCCTCCCGTCGCGACCGCGGCCGACGACTTCAAGATCGCGCTGGTGGCGCCGCTCTCCGGCCGGTGGGCGCGCCAGGGCCAGCTCAAGAAGATGGGCGCGGAGATGGCCATCGCGGAGATCAACGCCCAGGGCGGGATCAAGGCGCTCGGCGGCGCCAAGATCGTCCTGCGCGAAGCGGATGCGGGCGACAGCGTGGAGAAGGCGGTGAGCGCGGCCCAGCGCGTGCTGGCGCGCGAGAAGATCAGCGCGGGGATCGGCGCGTGGCTCAGCTCCTTCACCCTCGGCGTCACCGAGGTGGCCGAGCGGCTCGAGGTGCCGTGGTTCACGCTCTCCTACGCCGACTCGATCACGGAGCGCGGCTTCAAGTACACATTCCAGACGAGTCCGGTCTCCTCGCTGCAGGCCGAGCAGGCGCTGGATCTGGTCGTTGATCTGGCGAAGCGCAACAAGCAGACGCTCAGGAAGGCGGCGATCGTCGGCGACAACACCGCCGCCACCGTCTTTTTCTTCAAGCCGCTGCGCGAGAAGCTCCTCAAGGCCAAAGGGATCGAGATCGTCGTGGACGAGATCTGGACGCCGCCGCTCGCCGATGCGACGGCCATCGTCCAGAAGGTGCGCTCGACCCAGCCGGACATCGTCTTCTACGGCGCCACCAACTTCCCGGACTCGATCCAGGTGCTCCAGAAGGTCAAGGAGTTCGGCCTGAACGTGCCGATCCAGGGGGTGGGCGCCTGGCTGGTGACGCCGGAGTACGTCAAGACGGTGGGCAAAGAGCTGCTCGACAACATCATGACCGTGACCGCCGCCCACCCGCTCAAGGGCCAGGAGGAGCTGGTCAAGCGCTTCACGGAGCGCACCGGCGAGCCGTTCATGACGCAGGACCCGCTCATGACCTACGCCCACGTCTGGATCATCAAGGAGGCGGCGGAGATGGCGAAGTCCGCCGACCCGAAGGCGATCCGCGACGCCGTGGCGAAGCTCGACCTCAAATCGGGGCCGGCGGCGAGCACGCTGGCGCCGGGGCGGATCAAGTACGACGAGCGCGGCCGCCGCGTGGGCGCCGCGCCCATCATCGTGCAGTGGCAGAACGGCGAGCCGTTCACCGTCGTGCCGGTGGAGTACGCCACCAAGAAACCCATCTGGCACGGCGCCAAGTAGCGGCGTCATGTCGGTCAGCGACCTCGCGCAGTACGTGGTGACGGGCCTGCTCGTGGGCGGCGTCTACGCGCTCATGAGCATCGGCCTGGCCCTGATCTTCGGGGTCATGCGCGTCGTCAACTTCGCGCAGGGCGACTTCATGATGCTGGGGATGTACCTCACGTACTTCCTGGCGGTTGTCTCGGGCGTCGATCCCCTGCTCGGCGCGCTCCTGACGATCCCGCCGTTCTTTCTCGTCGGGGTCGGGGTCCACCGTGCGCTGCTCGTCCGCGTCACCGGCGGCGGCGACCCGCAGCGCCTGATGGACGCGCAGCTCATCCTCACGCTCGGGCTCTCGCTGATCATCACCAACGGCACCACCATGCTGCTCACGCCCATGCCGCGCGGGATCAAGACGGCTTACGCGACGCAGGCCTTCGCCATCGGCCCCGTGTTATTGAACCAGGCGCGCTCCTACGCCTTCCTGATGGCGCTGGTGCTCGCCGGCGTCGTCTACGTGTTCCTCACGCGGACCGATCTCGGCAAGGCGCTGCGCGCGGCGGCGGATGACCCGGAGGCCGCGGGCTACCAGGGGATCGACGTCCGCGCCATGCACGGCCTCGCCTTCGGCGTCGGCATCGCGCTCGTCGCGGCCGCGGGCGGGCTCCTGGCTACCTACCACCCGATCGAGCCGACGGTCGCCGTCAACTTCATCGTCCTCATGTTCGTCGCCGTCGTGCTCGGGGGCCTCGGCTCGATTCCGGGCGCCTTCGCCGGCGGGCTCCTGATCGGGCTCGTGCAGTCGCTCACGCTGCTGGTGCTGCCGTTTCAGCTGCAGAACGTCGGCGTCTTCATCACCTTCCTGCTCGTGCTTTATCTCCGGCCCCAGGGTCTCTTCGGCCAGCGGCTGCGCGCCGTCTGATGCGACGGCTCCTGCCGATCGCGCTGGTCGTCCTCGTCGGCGTCGCGCTGACGTTCACGCTCGCCGAGCGCTACCACCATCGCGTGCTGACGCTCGTGCTCGTGTGGGCCACGATGGGGCTCGCCTGGAACATCATCAGCGGCTACGCGGGCCAGACGTCCTTCGGGCACCAGGCGTTCTTCGGCATCGGCGCCTACGTCACGGTCTTGCTCGTCGTCACCACGGGCCTCACCCCGTGGATCGGGATGGCCGCCGGGATGGTGGCCGCCGTCGTCGCCGCCGTGCTCATCGGCCTGCCCACGTTCCGGCTCGCCGGCATCTACTTCGCGCTGGCCACCCTCGCCTACCCGCTGATCTTCCGGATCGGCATGGAGTTCCTGGGCTACCAGGAGGTTCCGATCCCGATGATGCGCGACCGCCCCGCGGCGTACATGCAGTTCCGCGATCCGCGCGCCTACGACCTCCTCGCCCTGGCCGCGCTGGGGGGCACGCTCCTGCTCTCGCACTGGATCGAGGGCTCGCGGCTCGGCTACGCGCTGCGCGCGCTGAGGGCGAACGAGGAGGCGGCGGAGGCGGCGGGCGTCGACACGTTCCGGGCCAAGATGGTCGCCTACACGCTGAGCGCCGCGCCGGCCGCCGTCATCGGCGCCATTTACGCCCACGCCATCCTCTTCGTCGTCACGCCCGACGCCGTCTTCGGCGTGCTCGTGATCGTGCAGACGCTGGTGGTCTGCCTCGTGGGCGGCGTGGGCAGCAAGTGGGGCCCGCTCATCGGCTCGGCCATCATGGTGCCGATGAGCGAGACGCTGGACGCCACCGTCGGCGACCGGCTACCCGGGATCCAGGGCGTCGTGTACGGCGCGGCGCTCGTGCTCGTGATGCTCTTCGCGCCCGAGGGGATCTACTGGCGGCTCCACGCCTTGCGTCCGGCGCGGCGCGCGGTCGAGGCGCCGCGCGTGAGTGCGGCGGCGCCGCGCACCGACACGACCGTGGCGGGCCGCACGCCGGTGGAGCGCGGCGCCGCGCTCCTGGAGGTGCGGGGCGTCTCGCGGGCGTTCCTCGGCCTCTGCGCGCTCGACGACGTGAGCTTCAGCGTGAGCACCGGCGAGATCGTCGGCGTGATCGGACCGAACGGCGCCGGCAAGACCACGCTCTTCAACGTGCTGAACGGCTTCCTGCTGCCCGACGCGGGCCAGGTCCGCTACCGCGGGACTCCGATCCACGGTCTGCGCCCGAGCGCGATCTGTCGCCGCGGTATCGGCCGCACCTTCCAGGTCGTTCGCGCCTTCCCGCAGCTCACCGTGCTCGACAACGTCATGGTCGGCGCCTTCGCGCACGAGACGTCGCCGCCATGCGCGCGCGAGCGCGCCCTGGCGGCAATGGCCGCCGTCGGACTGGGGCGGGCGGACGACGTCCCCGGCGCGCTGACCACGCTGGATCTGCGGCTGATGGAGCTCGCGCGCTGTCTCGCCAGCGCGCCCGACCTGATCTTGTTAGACGAGCCGCTGGCCGGGCTCTCGCGCGACGGGGTGGAGACCATGGCCGCGCTGGTGCGGCGCGTGCGGGACGCGGGCGTGAGCGTGGCGATCATCGAGCACACGATGTACGCCGTGGTGCAGCTCGTCGACCGGCTGGTCGTCCTCGACCACGGCCGCCGGATCGCGGAGGGGCTGCCGAACGACGTCGTGCACGATCCCGCCGTCATCGAGGCCTACCTGGGCACGCGCTGGCTCCGCCATGTTGAGAGTATCCGGCCGTGAGTGGGCGCCCAGGGCTGATGCGAGTGACCGGAATGGGACGAATGGAGGGGCATCATGAAGATTACAGGGTTCGTCCTCGTACTGGGGCTGCTCTGCACGGGCAACGATGCTCGAGCGCAGGAATCCAGGATGCTGGCGACCTGCCGACCGGCGAGCGAGCGCACCGGTCCGGTGGGATGCTGGATCATCGCGCACGAACGGCTCGGCGAAATGCCGGCCGCACCGCTGTTCTGGCACCTGAGCACCTCTGCCAGCCGCACGGCTGCGGACGCCGAGAAAGTTCGCGGCGCTACCGTCGTGGAGGCGCTCGATAAGGTGTGGATGTTGGCGATAGCGCCGACGGGTTCAAGGACGCCGGGAGGCACGCGCGTGGCCGAGATCGGACCGCTCGTGGTCAAGGCGGGGACCAGTTATACGGCTCAGTACATGGAGGCCATCTTCCCGCCGGGGGCGCGGACGCGGCCGCATACCCATCCAGGCCCTGAAGCCTGGTATCACGAGGCGGGGGGCGTCTGCCTGGAGACTCCAGAAGGGCGCGACTTCGGGCGGGCGGGCGACAACGGCTTCATCGTTCCTGCCGATCGGCCGATGCAGCTGACCGTGGTGGGGAAAGAGCAGCGTCGATCGCTCGTGTTGATCCTTCATGAGACCGGCAAACCCGCCAGCGGATTCGATACCAACTGGATGCCCAAAGGGCTGTGCAACCAATAGCGCATGCTTAGACTCTCGGGACTCAGCGTCTCGTACGGCGGGCTCCATGCGCTGGCCGACGTCGCCCTGGAGGTCGGCGAGGGCGAGTTCGTCACCATCGTGGGGCCGAACGGCGCGGGCAAGACGACGCTGCTCAAGGCCATCGGCGGCGGCGTGCCGGCGGTCGGGCGGATCGAGTACCGCGGCGAGAACATCGCCGGGCGACCGTCGCACGTGCGCGCGCGGCTCGGCATCGCGCACGTGCCCGAGGGCCGCAAGGTGTTCTCCTCGCTGAGCGTGCTCGAGAATCTCGAGATGGGCTCGTACCGGTCGGCGGCCCGGGCGCAGCGCGCCGAGGGCCTCGACAGCGTCTACGGGCTCTTCCCGGTGCTCCGCGAGCGCCGCACTCAGCTCGCCGGCTCGCTGTCCGGCGGCGAGCAGCAGATGCTCGCCATCGGCCGGGGGCTCATGGCGCGACCCGACCTGCTGCTGCTCGACGAGCCGTCGCAGGGACTCGGGCCACGGATCGTCGAGATCATCTTCGAGGCGATCGCGGCCAGCCGGCGCGCGCGCCGGCTGACCATCCTGCTCGTCGAGCAGCGCGTCGTCGAGGCGCTCGAGCTCTGCGATCGCGGCTACGTGCTGGAGACCGGGCGGGTGACGCTGGTCGGCGAGCGCGAGACGCTCCTGGCCGACCCGCGCGTGCAGCACGCCTACCTGGGCGCGTGATCGTCAGCCGAGCTCGTCCCTGAGCCTCGGTTTCTGCACCTTCCCGGTCGGCGTGCGCGGGAACTCGTCCGCCTTCCGGAACACGAACCGCGCGGGCACCTTGTAGCCGGCGAGCCGCTCCCGGCAGAACGCCGCCAGCGCCTCCGCCGACGCGGTCGCGCCGTCGTGGAGCTCGACGGCCGCCACCACCAGCTCGCCCCGCGCGCGATCGGGGACGCCGACCACGTAGGCCTGCTTGACCGCGGAATGGCTCAGCAGCACGGCCTCCACCTCGAGCGGGGCCACGTTGATGCCGCCCGTCTTGATCATCTCCTTCAGCCGTCCGCGGAAGCGCACCCGCCCGTCGTCGCCGATGAGGCCGAGATCGCCGGTGACGAAGGACCCCTCGGCGTCGAAGGCCGCGCGCGTCTGCTCGGCGTCGTTGAAGTAGCCGGGCGTCACGCGGCCCTTCACGCGAAACTCGCCGACGTCGCCGGGCGGCAGTGCCCGGCCGCTCTCCGGATCCACGACGCGGATCGTCATGCCGGGCAGCGGCCGCCCCTGCGTCTCGAGCCGCAGCGCGAGCGCGTCGTGGGCGTCGGTCACCGCGCAGTTGCCGTAGGTCTCGGTCGAGCCGTACACGTTGCAGAGCTCGCGCGCCGCCACCGCCTCTATCGTCATCTGGATGTCCTCGGGCAGGCCGATCGTGAGGCCGGTCCGCATCGCCGCGAGCGCGCGGTGCGGCCGGTCGGGATGCTCCAGCATCGCGCGCGCCATGTGGGCCATGCCGTAGTAGACGCTGCAGCGCTGCTCGTCGAGGAGGGCGAGCGCCTCGCCGGGCTCGAAGCTCTCCTGGAGCACGAAGGCTCCGCCGTGCGTCATGATCGCCGGCAGCGCGTTCGCCGAGCCGAACGACCAGAAGAGCGGCACCGCGAGCCAGACGCGATCGGCGGTGGTCAGGTGCTGGCGCTCGCCGATGTGGAAGCCGTTCTCGACCACGCTGCCATGGGCGAGCACGACGCCCTTGGGCGTGGCCGTCGAACCGGACGTGTAGAGGATGTAGCACGGGTCGCTCGCCGCCACCGAGGCCTGCGCCGCGCGCAGCGCCTCCGTCCGGACCGCCGATGCGCGCGCGACGAAATCGCCGAGCCGATAGACGCCGTCGTGCCGACGTGAGTCGAGGCAGACGACCGCGCGCAGCTCGGGCAGGCGCTCGCTGCGGAGCTCGCCGGGCGACGAAGTCGCCAGCTCAGGGCAGGCCGCGTACAGCGGATCGAGGTAGCTGCGCCCGCGGAAGGCCTCCATCGTGATGATGACGGCGGGCCGGCAGTGCTCGATCGTCCACGCGATCTCGCGGGGCGCGGAGAAGGTGCTGACGCCGACGGTGATGGCTCCGAGCTTGCCGATCGCGAAGGCCGCGACGAGCCACTCCGGACGGTTGGGGAGGAGGACGGCGACGCGGTCGCCCTTCCGGACGCCGACGGCGAGGAGCGCGCGCGCCACTTCATCGGCCCGGGCCCGGAGCGCGCCGTACGTGAGCCGCTGATCGCGGACGATCACGGCGTCTGCGTCGGGACGCGCCCGCGCCGCCTCGTCCAGCAGGTCGCCGAGTGTCCGGCTGCGAGGCGGCATACTGGCCTCGACTATAGCCGGCTCTCCGGCGTTGGGAACGCCGTTACACGCAGTGCCTTCCGCCTCTGCTCATCGCGCGCTGAGGAAGATACACCTCGTGCCCCTCCTTCTCGAGAAGGTGGGCAAGCTCCAGGCTGAAGGCCCGCTCAGCCTCTGTGAAGAGCGGTCCGGCAAGGTAGATCTTCATGGATTCTCCTCGCCCCTAAACTGAGGTGAGGCGTCACGAGGAGGCGCAGAGCCAAGAGGCGGCGGCCAAACCGAGCACGCCGCCGACCAGGAGCCCGAAGAGATGGGCAAGGATGTCGGCGTCCGGGCTCGTGCCGAGGAGGGCGAGCAGGGCGAGGCACGCTGCGAGGACCACCCACGGTTTTCGCGCCGCCCGACCGCCCCGTCCGCGCGCCACGACGCGCGTGGTCGCGAGGATCCCGATGGCACCGAAGATCGCCGTCGAGGCCCCGACCGAGGCGTGATGGGCGCTGTGCGCGACGGCGGTGAGGGCGTTGCCCCCGGCGCCGGCGAGCAGGACCAGCCAGAGGCCGAGACCAGGCCCAAGTTCCCGGCTCACCGCGCCCACCAGAACGACGCTCGCCGCCGCGTTGCCGAGCAGGTGGGACGCGTCGGCGTGAAGCGTCAGCGCGGTGACGGTCCGCCACCACTCGCCGGCGACAATGCGATCGGTCGCGGCGCTGCCACGCGCGAACCACGCGCTGTGTCGAGTGCGCGGCCCGGTGACGGCGAAGAACCCGATCAGCAGGAGGGCGACGGCAACGCCGAGGGCTGTCGCGCCGGCCACGGGGGTGGCGACAGCGGCGACAGTGTCGGCGCGCTCGTCTTGCCTCTCCCGGTCGTAGCCGTCGAGGGCGTCGAGAGCGGCGTGCGCGTCGAGCGGCGCGACGATGAGCGCCCAGCCGTCCGGTCGGCGTCGCAGCCTGTGCGGAATGCCAGTGGCGGCGAGCACGACTGCCCATTCGTCGGCGCGCTCGCGCTCGGGCGTCACGCGCACGGCGGCCCCTTGGAGGTCCTCCATCTCGAGCAATCATAAACTTCCCACGGGTACCGCGGGAGGGGTTCGCGGTAGGGACTCCTTCAACCGGACGAGGGCCTCGTCCCAGACGTGGTCGCGTCCCTCAAGGCGTCGCATTCGCTACCGTCGCGAGAACGCCGAAACTGAAAAGCCGAACGTCAGACCAATCGTGAACTGCCAGTCGGGCGCCACGTGACTGATACCGTGTCGAACGCCAGCGTCCAGAAACAGGCTCTTGGACGTCGGCTGCCAGATGATGCCGAGTAGAGCCGAGGTGTTCGGCCGCTCGCCCTGGGTCGTCTCGCCATTGACCTCGCCGACGAGCCGAAGCTTCGAATGGAGCGGCAGCTCGCCGATGACACCCCAGATCCCGAACACCTGCCGGTCCCGGTCGAGACCACCGCCTCCGTTGACGTGCAGCGTGACGGCCGCCAGCTTTCCGCTCACGATACCGATCGCCTCGAATCCGACGCCATGTTCGTGAGGAAGCGTCGACGGAAGCAACGGGCCGGCCTCCACGGCGATGCTCAGCCCTGGCTTCTCCTGGAGCACCCCCTCCTTGAGGACGCCTTTCAGGGACAAGCCCGGGTCAGTGATTTCGACCTCCGGACTCACCTCGAGACGAAACTCGCCGACCAGCTCCAACCGCTTCGCGAAGCCATAGTTGAGCACCATGCTGGGAGTCGCGATCGTGTTCCTCCGGCGGGTCCGCTCGAGGTTGAAATAGCCGAGCTCGATCTCGACTTCTCTCGGGTCGGCAACGGCCGCGTCCGTGGAGACGAATGGGCGGTAGGCCCACGCTGATGCCGGGATGAGTAAAACGGCGCACAGCGCCAGGAGGACCTTAATTTCGATGCGGGCCGACCCTTTTCTTGTTCCGCCGGCGCGTACACTCGATGGGTCCGTGGGTCGACGGCGAGGCTGTGAATCTTCGGCTCTACTTGCGGCTGTTCGTATGGTCGAGCGCCGCCTTCAGCGCCTGTGCCAGCTTCGTCGGGTCGTCGTTGGCCCAGAAGTGCATGTAGAAGAGGCGTGGCATGTCCAGGAGCGCGTGATTGTGGATCGCCGTCACGTCGACGCCGTGCTGCCCAAGCGTCTTGGCCACGGCGTTCACTTCCTGGTCGATCAGTACGAAATCCCCCGTGATGGCCGCTTTGCCGTCGCTCGTCGGCTGAAAGTTCATCACGGTCACGACGCCCATCGCCGGCAGGAGCGCTTGGCCCATCTCCGTGATCGCTTCCGCTCGCGGCACGGTGACCTGGAAGACGCCGGCACCGACATCCCGCCCGGAGCGCCCGAGCGCCTGCTCGATCGCCTTCGTGTCCAGCGCGGGACCGGGAGCCGGCGCCGCCGCTGGAGGGCCGCCGCCGAGTGGAGTGCCGCTGACGGAGAGGGCCTGGCGGAGCGCGCGCGCCATCTGCACCGCGTCGCCATGCCCGCTGTAGTGCATGTACATCACGTGCGGCGACATCTCGTTGAGGTGGTTGTGGATCGCCGTCACCTCGAGACCACCGGCAAAGAGGCCGGACATCACCGCCGGGACCTCCTGATCGAGCAGGACGAGATCACCCATGACCATCGCGTGGTCACCGACCTGCTTGAATGCCGCGTACGATCCCAGAGCGAATCCCGCCTTCACGGGGATGCCCTTCACCGTGACGTTGAGGTCCGTGCGGGGCATGCCGATGCGGAAGACATCGCCCGGTTGTATCTGTCCTGACTTGCCCAGGGCTTGCTCCACGGCCTTCCAGTCCGGATCAGCGGCCAGGGCAGCCGCTGGGACGGCGGCTGCGACCAGGACACCGAACCCGATGACGGCATATTTGATCTGTCGTAGCGTGATCACAATCGCTCCTTCATCGCGCGTGCGCCTCATGAAGGCGCACGACATTCGGCCAGTTGATGTTTTCCATGGACGCGTCGGCCGCGAGATCCAGGCCAGCGAGCTGCGCCGTGATGGCGTTGAGGCGCTTCACGGCGCCGTAGTTGCTGTCCCGCTAGTCCAGCTTTTCGGACACCGTCTTGAACTCATGGCCCTTGACGAGGATCACCTCGGCCACCGGGTGGCCATCCTTGAGGCCGGGCATCACACTCACCACCCGGTAGCCCTTGTTCTCCTTGGCGGCCTGATCGGCCGCCGTCCGAAGCGAGCGCTTGGCCTTGACCATCGCCTCGCTCTGGGCCTTGGCGGCCATCAGGTCGTCGCCGCTCGTGATCGCCTCCGTCTTCGCGACCTTCCCCGTCGTGTGGTCGACAACAACCTCCGAAAATCCAGAACCCTCCTTCGTGTAGACCGACAGCTGCAGCTTGCCGTTCTCCACCTCATACTTCGCCGAAATTGGCGTCCCGGCTGTTGCACTGGCCGAGAGTCCGGTTTGCAACGAGACCTTCGCCGCGCTGAGCGCTTTGGCGAGTTCGGCGTGCTCTTTGGCCTCGTCCTTCTGGGCCCATGCCGGTTGTCCACTCAACAGCCACCCTGCGGTGATCGCCAGCGCGATGCTTCGCTTCATGACCATGTCCTCCTTCATTTGGGTTTGGTGCCCTTCACCTGACCTCTTGTTGAGACGAGCGCATGGGACGCGATGTCACATCGATGGCAAAGAATTCGCAAGGACGCGCTAGTCGGGGAGGGCGGATCTCTTTCCGCCGTGAGGAATAGGTCGGCCTGACCGTCACCACCACGGGGATCATGGACCACATCAACCTGAGCCCCTACATCAAGCAGCGCCTCTGGAAGGTGTTGAACTCGGCGCCGCCGAAGGTTCCTTCCTAAATGGCCGAGAACCTGGTGGGCAAGGACTCGCCGATAGCAGGATTTTTGATCCAGCGCGCGGTGGCACGTAAGCGATTGAAATGGCGGGCTCGACGGGATTTGAACCCGCGACCTCTGGATTGACAGTCCAGTGTGCTAACCAGGCTGCACCACGAGCCCGCATCTATTTTTCCAGAGCTTGGCGAACGAGCGTGGATCATACCATGGCCCAACGTGCCCGTCAGCTTCCGAGCCACATCCGGAGGTCGCCCAAAGAGGTCGGCGCGATGCTCCGACGCCTCAGGGCACACGCACCTCGGCCGCCTTCAGCCCGAGGCCTCCCGGCACCCGCAGCGACGATTGTCCGGGAAATGTCAGGTACATCCCGCCGCGGTGAGCGCGTACACGCGCGAGCCGGCCTCCACGTAGCGCGGCGCCCGTATCGCGGAGGACGGGGTCTTGAGGAAGGCGGCGGCCTTGTTGACGCGATGAGACGCGGCTAGAACGTCCCGCCGCCCCCGCCACCAGCCCCGCCTCCCGCGCTCCCGCCGGATCCGCCGCCGCTCGAGGCGAATCCGCTCGCGCCACTCGCGAAGCCGCCCGTCCGGCTCGTCAGGATCGCCTCCGTCGTGGTCCGTCCGAAGAGCGTGAGCCCGGAGTGATAGCTGTCGAGCGAGAACGGTGCGGGGCCCGTGTACCAGCCCGGGAGGTCCACCTTGACACCGTCGAAGTTGAAGATCCAGCGCTCGGCCACGCCGAGCGAGATCGCCCACGGCAGGAACCGGTGGAGCGTGTCGGATGGCATGCGCTCGAGCCGGTCCTTCTCGGCGCGCTCGAGGAACTCCTGGAAGCCGCGCACGCGCGCCAAGAGCTGCACGCCGCGCCACGTGCGGTGGGCCATGGCGCGCGACCAGCCCAGGAGGACGAGGCCGCTCGCGCCGATGGCGATCGGCAGCACGAGGCCGTAGGCGTCGAGCCACGAGGGCCAGTAGCCCGGCAGGACGAACGCGGCGACGAGCAGCAACGCGCCCGGGACCATCCAGTCCCGCCGCATGCGCGAGGGCGACGAGGGGAAGAGGCCGTCCTCGGCCATGAGTCGGTAGAGCCGGTCCCGGATCGGCGGGAAGACGTGGTCGTAGTCGCGGCGCACCTCGGAGAGGAGGCGCATGTTGAGCACCCAATCGGCCGAGAAGAGCTTGGCGAGCACGAAGAGCTCGAAGTCCGTGAGGTTCGGATCGCCGCCGATCGGCTTGAGTCGCTTGAACATGAAGTCGGGCTGGCCGAACGCCGTCGTGATCTGCTCGATGTGCAGGTACCCGCGCACCGCCAGGTCCACGATCGTCGCGAGGACCTCGCGCGGCTCCGCTTTCTCGTCGACGAGCGCGCCGGCCTCCGCGGGAATGAGCCCCGGCGGCGGCTCGTACTCGGGCTTGACCGAGCGGCGCGCCGGGTCGCGCCCGTAGCCCCACCAGACGAGCCAGCCCAAGCCGAACGCCAGGAGCGGGAGCGCGAGGGGCCAGGTGTCGCCCGCGAGCCAGCGCGCCTCGGTCAGCGGCGAGGGGCGGCCGATGTAGCCGGGCGGCCAGCCGACGACGACCGTCATGCCCTCGCGCGGCCGCAGGGGTCGGGTCGCGGTGATCCGCAGGTAGCCCCCCACGCGGTCCGTGCGGAAATCCTGCGCGGCCGAGCCTCGCGGTCCCGTGTACGCCGTGGTGCGGACCTCCTTGTCGCTGACGCCGGCTGGCGTGTTGACGTACACCTCGGCGTGCTGGATCGGGACCTCCCACTCGTCGCCCGTCGCATTCCAGTAGAGCTCGTCGTGGTCCTCGAACCTCAGAAGCCCGCGCCGTACCCGGTAGACGAACGTCACGATCTTCTTCGTGTCGGTGGCGCCGGGCACCCACGCCTTGATCCGGACATACCGGCCCGCGTACGCGATCTCCTGGCGGAGGGGCCGGCTCGCCTCGTCGTAGACGCCGATGCCGTCCAGCCGCAACGCGAACTCCAGGCCGGCGCGCTCGTAGCGCACGGGAATCGTGCGATAGACGCCCGCGGGCGCGCCCTGGAACTCGAACGTGATGTCCTCGCGGACGACAAGGCTCGCGTCGGGTTTGACCTGGACGCTCGTCACGAAGTTCGCGATCGTGAAGCCGCGCGCCGCCGCCGCCGCGGGCGACGGAACCACCGCGAGCAGGACCGCGAGCGCGACGAGCGCCCGAGCGATACCCTCAGCTCCCGAACGCGACGCGGGGCGCCTGCCGCTCTCGGGGGCTGTCGAGCTCGAAGTATCCCCGCGGGTGGAACTGGAAGAAGGACGCGATGAAGTTCGACGGGAAGGTCTGCACCGCGGTGTTGAGGTCGCGCACGACCGCGTTGTAGTAGCGGCGCGAGTTCTGGATCGCCTCCTCCAGCTCGCCGAGCGACCCCTGGAGCTGGACGAAGTTCGCGTTCGCCTTGAGGTCCGGATACGCCTCGGCGAGCGCCATGAGCTGGCGGAGGGCGCCCGTGAGCGCGTTCTCCGCCTGCGCGCGCGTCTCCGGCGTCTGCGCGGCGACCGCGGCGCCGCGCGCGCGGGTCACGGCATCGAGCGTGGTCCGCTCGTGGGCGGCGTAGCCCTTCACCGTCTCGACGAGGTTCGGCACGAGGTCGGTGCGCCGCTTGAGCTGGACGTCGATGTCCGACCACGCCTCGTCGGACCGCACGCGCAGGCCGACGAGCTTGTTGTAGCCGGCGATGATCAGCACCACGAGCCCGGCGACTACGAGGACGAAGACGACCCCGCCGACGGTCATGGCAGGCCTCCCGCGCTATCTTAGCATCGGGGGCTCGCCCGACCGAGAAACGCGCCGTGACTCACGTCATGGGCGCACGCGCCGCCGGCGCCGGCGGGCGCCGAGCGCGCTAGCGAGGACGGAGCACGACGCCGACGGCACCGCCCGCGGTCATGAGGGGCAGCGGCCCGAGCCGCCAGGCCGTCATGGTCACCACGGTCGCAAGGGTCAGAAGACCGGTGACGAGGTCCGGCACCGCCTGGGGCAGCATCTGGAGCAGGGCGACCCGATCATCCCGATCACCGCGGGGCCGACCCCCCTGAGCGCAGCGTTCATCCACGCGATCCTCCTGACGCGCTCGAGCACGGGCACGACGGAGAGCATCAGCACGAACGAGGGCAAGAAGATCGCGGCACCACTCACGACAGACCCCCAGAGACCGCCGACTCGATAACCAACGAATGCCGCGAGCATCACGACTGGCCCCGGCGTGAGCTGACCGAGTGCCAGGCCGTCCAAGAATTCCCGCGGCGACAGCCACTGCAGCTGGTGGACCACCTGGTCCTGGACGAAGGCCAGAATCGCCAGGCCGCCTCCGAAGGTGAAGGCGCCGACCTTGAAGAAGACATGGCCCGCCAGTTCCCGGTCTACGACGCCCTGTTCGCGTTCTGCCGCGCGCGGCCGGCGGCTGCCTGATAAGCTCCGTCTCGATCACGGGACACGGGCCCAGGGAGTCCCCGATCAAAAGGAGAGACCGCCATGCCCATCCAGACCCGCTACCTCTTCAGCGCCGCCATGGACGTCGACCCCACCCGGGAGGGGCTCTTCAACGAGGTCTACGACGGCGAGCACGTGCCCCTGCTCCTCAAGGTGCCGGGCGTGATCGCCGTGGCGCGCTTCAAGCGGCAGGAGCTGACGATGGTGCTCGCCGGCGAGCGCAAGACGATCGTGGTCGAGCAGGAACCCCTCTACAACGCGCTCTACGAGGTGGAGGGCCCCGAGGTGCTGACGAGCGACCCCTGGGCGAAGGCGGTGGACCAGGGGCGTTGGCCCGGCCAGGTGCGCCCGTACACGCGGAACCGCCGCCACGTCCTCTACCGTCGCATCTCGTGAGGTCGTGGCACCCGGCGGCGACGGCATCGTCCTGACCCACGGCGCGAGCTCGAACGCCCGCGCCCCGCTGCTCGTGGCCCTCGCCGACGCGTTCGGGGCGCGCGGGCTGACCGTGTTCCGCTACGACCTGCCCTTCCGTCAGGCGCGCCCGACGGGGCCGCCCGCGCCGGGCGGCGCCGCGCGCGATCGCGAGGGACTGCGGGGCGCCGTGGAGGCCGTGCGCGCCTCAGCGCCCGGGCGCGTATTCCTCGGCGGCCACTCATACGGCGGCCGCCAGGCGTCGATCCTCGCGGCGGGCCAGCCCGGGCTCGCCGACGCCCTCCTCCTGCTCTCCTATCCCCTGCACCCGCCCGGCCGCGCCGGGGAACCCCGGACCGCGCACTTCCCCGGCCTCGGGACGCCGGCGCTCTTCGTCCACGGCTCGGCGGATCCGTTCGGCGCGCTCGACGAGCTCGAGTCGGCCCGCGGGCTCATTCCCGCACAGACGGCGCTGCTGCCGATCGAGGGCGCCGGCCACGATCTGCTGCGTGGCCGGCGCCAGGCCAGAGCCGAGCTCGCCGAGCGAATCGCCGCCGCGTTTCTCGAGTTCGTCCGCTCAGTCGCTCATGCGGTCGCCCGGTAGACATACCCGTACCGGGTGTTGCTGCGCGTGCCGCCCATCGCGACGTACTCGGCCTTGATCGCCGCGATCTTGTCGCGCGTGATCGCGCCCTGGGCGGAACGCATGTCGAGCTTGTACAGGCGCGCGGAGTTGCCGCCGAAGATCGTGCTCTTGACGAGCCCGTCGGCCGGGCCGAGCGGGGCGAAGCTGTGCTTCTTCTGCATGTCCTCGGGGATCTCCAGACGGCGCAGCGCCTCGATCTGCCACTGGGGCGACCCGTACCACACCGAGTCGCTGCCCCAAACGACGTGGTCGGCGCCTATCCCCCTGACCAGCGTGCCGATGAACGCCGCCGCGAAGCGCGGGTTCGCCACCGCAGAGTTGGCAAACGAGGTCCCGAGCTCGCCGTAGACGTTCGTCACGCCGTACTTCGCCGGGATCTCGGCGAGGTCGGTCGCCCACTTGATGCGGCCGGTCTGCTCGAACTCCGCCAGCGCCGCGTCAGGGGTCTCGAGGAACGACCGCAGCGCCGCGTGGTAGATGACGAAGTTGACCTGCGGCCAGTCCTTCGCGGCCTGCCCGACGTCCCAGACCGTGTTGTACTCCCACACTCCGGGCCACGACTTCTCGTAGTCAATCGGCAGGAGCCCCTTGTGGATGCACACCGTGGTGATGCCGGCCTTGACGATCTTCTCGTAGAACGGGTACATGAGCTTCTGGTCGTCGAGGCGCCAGTAGGAGCCCATCTTCGACGGGAAGAGCGGGTCGCCGATCGTGTAGCCCTTCCAGCTGTCGGGCTTGAGCGTGCTGATCGCGCGATCGACTTCGTTCATCCAGCCCTGGCGCTTCGGCGTGAAGACCGCGTGCCCCAGGAGGCGGCGCGAGTCGGCGATCTTGTTGATCGCGGCGCGCGCCATCGCGATCTGGTCGTTCGACAGGAGGTCCCACGTCTGGTCGTCGAAGGGCGCGCCGGAGAGCAAAGCGACCTTCGTGTCGCTGTCGACGAAGATCTCCTTGAGGTAGTTCTCGAGCTTGAAGCGCGCGAGGGTCTTCTCCCCCCAGAGGGCGGGGTTCCAGTGTTGCTTGGCGTACTGGGCCAGGCCCAGCAACCCTTCCTGCTTGAAGTCGTCACGGACGAAGTGGGTCTGGTCGTCAAAAATGAATTGCCCGGACAGCATGCCTGCCCGCTGGGCGGCCACCTCGGGGTTCGCCGCTTCGGCCCGGCTGACGTCGAAGATCGGCCCGAACACGTCGTTCATCGCGAGAAAGGCCGCCGCCATGCCCGCGCTCGAGGCCAGGAACTGGCGTCGGTCCATCCCGTGCCGGCGCCCCAGGTCGTCGGCCAGCTCCTTGATACGGGCCTCCACGCGCTGCTGCTCGCGGGTTTGGGGCAGCGGATTGAACTCGCCGTTCGAGACGATCTGGGTGGGGACCGGGGACCTGAATGACGCCACCTCCGCGGGCGCCGTTCGCTTGAGCTCCTCGTCGCTGAGATAGTGGGGCATCGCCGACCTCCTTCCGAGCGGCCCGCGTGGCCGCTCATCTGCCGTCGGCCCAAGAGCCTAGGCCGAACGGCCGCCGTGTCAAGTGGCAAAGATTCGCGGTAGAGTTTGAGCCGTTGACGACGGCCGGTCGCCGGCTGGCACCAGCCTGGGAGGGACGCTATGAAGATTCTTCGCGCCGGCACGCTCATCGACGGCACGGGCGCGCCACCCGTGCGAGACGCGGCCGTGGTGATCCACAACGGACGGATCGAGACCGTCACCACGGCCGGCGCGAGCGCGGGCCCACCCGCGGACCACGAGGTCATCGACGCCTCGCGCTTGACCGTCCTGCCCGGCCTCATCGACTGTCACGACCACCTGGCGTTCCACGGGTATGAGCTCGTGCGGCGCTGGGGCCTCGACGAGCCCCAGAGCACCCGGCACCTCCGGACGGCCCGGGTGGCGGGCCAGATCCTCACGTCAGGCTACACGGCGGTGCGCGACGCCGGCGGGCTCGACGCGGGCTTCCGCCTCGCGGTCCACGAGGGGCTGATCCCGGGGCCGCGCCTGGTCCTGTCGCTCGGGATCATCTCGCCGATCGGCGGGATCGGCGACCGCGTCAGCCCGTCCGGCCATGCGTCGCCATTCCTTCAAGATCCGAGCCTTCCCCCAAGCGTCGCCCAGGGCATCGAGGGCGTGCGGACGACGGTCCGGGCGATGGTCCGCGCCGGCGCGGACGTGATCAAGTGCGCCACGACCGGCGGCGCCAGCTCGCGGGCCGGTCACGGCCCGAAGGACGCCGCGTTCAACGCGGACGAGATGCGGGCGCTGGTGGACGAGGCCCACGCCCTCGGGCGCCGGGTGATGTGTCACGCGGTCGGGGGGCCCGGCCTGCGGCGGGCGATCGAGGCGGGTGTGGACTCCATCGAGCACGGCTGCTACCTCGACGAGGACCCCGAGCTGATTCCGATGATGGTCGAGCGCGGCATCTTTTTCGTCCCGACCTTGACCGTCTATGAATACCACCGCGAGTCGACGGCGCCGCACGTGCGCGAGCGTGCGCGGGCGCTCCGTACCCATCATTTGGAGTCCGTGCGACACGCCCTGGCCGCGGGCGTCAAGGTGGTCGCCGGGACCGATGCGGGAGGGCACGGGCATCCGAACAATGCGCTGGAGCTCGAGCACCTGGTCGCCGCCGGCATGAGCCCGATGCAGGCGCTCCAGGCGGCCACCAGTCTCGCGGCCGAGTGCCTCGCGCTCGAGGCGGAGATCGGCACGATCGAGAAGGGCAAGTGGGCGGACCTCGTCGTCGTCGACGGCGATCCGCTGCGCGACGTCCGCATCCTTCAAGATTCGGCGCGCATCAAGCAGGTGTGGAAGGCCGGGGTGACCGTGACGCGCCACGATGCCTGAGCCCGCCGCGCGCCGACGAAAGACGGTCGCGCTGGTCCTCTCGGGGATCTTTCCGGGGTTGGGCCAGCTCTACAACCGTCAACCGTTCAAGGGGGCGGTCTTCGTGGCGCTCGGCCTCGTCCTGAGCTGGCTCACCGGCCGGGCCGTGCCGACCGACCCGCAGGCGCTCGCTCGCCCGGGCACCGCGCTGCTCGCGCCGCTGGTCGCGCTGCTCGCCGTGTCGTTGTGGTCCGTCATCGATGCGTGGCGCGTCGCCGGCCGCTGAGCCGCGGTCCGGACGGTGACGCTTCGTCCCCCCGAAGCAGACGTTGGAGATGACCTCCTGAGCGAGGCCGAATCTGAGCGAGGGGGACGGAGGCGAGCGAGGCCTGCGGCGCGGGCCTGAGCGGTCAGAAGCTGCCGCGCACCCTCGGTCGGAGCGGAGACGGTGTCGACCGTCGTTCGGGAGCCCGGCCCGGGAAGGACCGCAGCTTGAGGTTCGCGCACTCGATGAAGCAATCCACGGCCGTCGCGACCTCCGGCACGCCGGTCGGCTTTGCCACCTCGATACAGACCTCGTTTCCGCGGAACACGGCGTTGGCCCCGCCGAGCGCGCTGGACGCAGCGTGAGACTTGAAGCAGTCCATCCACGTCATGTCGGGTTCGCGGTTCAGCTTGAAGCGGACGGACACACGCTCATCGCGTCCCCCGCCGGTGCGCTCGAACGTAGGCTGGCCGATACGACGGATCGCGTCCATGAGCCCCCGGTAGCCCTTACGACGCCCGCAGGGAATTCACGAGGTCCTGCTTCTTGTCGTTCCCGAGCGGGTTGGTCAGCGGCGTGCCGGCTCTTCTCGCCATCGTCCCGCAGGGGAGCGAGCAAGACGCCTGCCAGACGCGCAGACTCAATAAAGCGCATGGATACACCCGGCCGAGCTGGGTCCATCCCGTCAACGCCGTGACGCGCGAGTGTCCGAGAAGGGACGAAACGGTGGGGTTGATCAGTGATGGCCAGTGGCAAGAAACTCGTCTTAAGGAGGAGACCCATGACTGGACTCGCGTCCTCGGCTGTGACCGTGAGCCGGCGCGCCTTTCTCGGACTGGCAAGCCTCGGCACCTCGATCCTCTCGCTCGCTGGCGCACGGACGGCTGCGGCGCAGCGCAAGACCACGCCGGCCGCGGCGATCGACGTCCACGCCCACTTCTTCCCAGAAAAATTCCTCAAGTCCCTCGCCGAAGAGGGTGGCCCGCCCGATCTCCAGGTCGAGTTCTCCGCATCGGGCGTCCCCACGCTCGTGCGCGGGACCGTGCGGCTGGCGCTCGACGTGACCTATTGGGACCTCGACAAGCGCCTCGAGCGGATGAACGGCCAGAACGTCACGATGCACGCGCTCTCGCTGACGGTGCCGATGGTGCACTGGGCGCCGCCGGAGCGCGGCGCGCAGCTCGCCCAGCTCGTCAACGATGCGATGGCAGAGGCCCACACGGCGTTCCCGGACCGCTTCGTGGGCTGCGCGACCCTGCCCGTCCAGGATCCGGCGCTCGCGCTCAAAGAGCTGGAGCGGGTGGCGGGAGGCCGTGCGATCCGGGGCGTCTACCTGCCGACCAACGTCGGAGGGCGCGAGCTCTCCGACCCGGCGCTCTTCCCCGTCTACGAACGCTGCCAGGCGCTCAACCTCCCGGTGCTGCTCCATCCGGTCACGGTGATCGGCGCCGAGCGGCTACGCTCGTATTATCTGAGCAATCTCCTCGGCAACCCGTTCGATACGGCCCTCGCGGCCGCGAGTCTCATCCTCGGGGGTGTGCTCGACCGCTATCCACGCCTCAACGTCGTTCTCCCCCACGCCGGTGGGGCGCTGCCGTACCTCTGGGGTCGCCTCCAGCACGGCCAGACGGTTCGTGAGGAGGTCAAGGACGCGGCGCAGCGGCCCTTCGGCCAGTATTTGCGCCGGTTCCACTACGACACGATCGTTCACTCGCCGGAGCTCCTCCGGTTCCTCGTCGGGCTGGTGGGAGCCGATCGCGTCATGCTCGGCAGCGACTACTGCTTCGACATGGGGTACGAGCGGCCGCGGGACGTCGTCATGAAGACCGGTCTGGGCGCGGCCGATCGCGAGAAGATCTTCGGCGGCAACGCCGGCCGCCTGCTTCGGGTCTGAGCGCGCTGGTCACGACGCGCATGCTAGACGTCCGCGAGACCGGAGCGAGCCGCCTGGACGAGGGCGCGCCCCAGAGCCGTGAGCGCCTGGACCTGCCGCGGGTCCTTGAGCTCGCCGGTCGCGTCGAAGGCCGCGCTGGCGTGCGCGATCAGCACCGTCCTGGGGACCACCCAGACGTTGACCGCGCTGAGGCAGATTCGGAGGTTCATCTGGCTTCGCGCCGTGCCCTGCGCCCCGGGCGTCGCCCCGAAGGACGCCGCGACCTTCCCTCGGAAGACGTTGGGAGGGCGCGACCCCCAGTCGATCGCGTTCTTCAGGACACCCGACACGCCGTGGTTGTACTCCGGTGAGGCGATGAGCAGGCCGTCAGACTGTAGGATTTTCGCGCGCCAGGCCTCAACCGGCTCTGGGAACGAGCCGTTCTCCTCGAGGTCGCCGTTGTAGAGCGGCAGCGTGAGATGCTCCGGACCGAGCTCCTCCACATGGCCGCCAGCCTCACGAGCCCCGAGAATCGCGTAGCGCAGCACCTTCCGGTTGAAGGAGCCTTCCCTCAGGCTTCCCGCGAAGGCGAGAATCCGTGGCTGGCCTTCGGTCATCGTCGCCACCCTCGCGCCCACCCCCGATCGAAATGCCCCCGATCGAAATGACTTGACGCCGCCTAGCGACTCTTCTACCATTGCGCCGCCTGGATCCGGTCAGGCGAATTGTGCAAATGGGAGGGTGCGAGCCATGACCTGGGAGACGCCGGCCTTCATCGAAGTGAAAATGGACGCGGAGATCAACTCCTACCAGCCCGATGACTTCGACCGGGATCCGGACGACCGCTTCTAGGACCTAGCCGGCGTCATCGTTTCGCCCGGCCCTTCTCGCTTCGCCGCGGGAAGGGCTGGGCCGTTTCCGGGGGGCTCTCGTGCTGATCCGGGTACTGGGCTCGGCGGCCGGGGGCGGGTTCCCGCAGTGGAACTGTGGCTGTCCGAACTGCCGCGGGATCCGTGAGGGCACGCTCGCCGCCGAGGCGCGAAGCCAGGAATCTGTGGCGATCAGCGCCGACGGCCGGGGCTGGGTTCTCCTGAACGCCTCGCCGGAGATCCGAGCACAGATCGAGGGCTTTCCGTCGCTTCATCCCCGCGACCGTCGTCAATCGCCCATCCAGGCGCTCCTGCTCACGAACGGTGACCTGGACCACTGCCTGGGGCTCCTCTCGCTCAGGGAATCCCACCCGCTGCTCGTCTACGCGACCGAGCGCGTGCGCGTCGGCTTCACCGAGAAGAACGTGCTCTATCGCACGCTCGAGCGCTTCCCGGGACAGGTGACGTGGCGGACCCTCAAGCCCGGCCGGCGCGAGGAGCTGTTCGGCGTCGACGGCCGTGAGAGCGGGCTCGCCGTGGAGGCCGTGCCTGTGCCCGGAAAACCGCCCGTGCACCTCGAAGGGCTCATGCCGCCCGATCAGGAAGACAACGTCGGCTTCAGGATCATCGACGAGCGGACCCGGAGCGTCCTCGCGTACGTGTCCGGCGTGGGCGCCTTGACGGAGTCGGTGCGCCAGGTCCTCGACGGCGCCGACTGCGTCTTCTTCGACGGCACGTTCTGGTCGAGCGACGAGCTGCGCGCCCTCGGCCTCGGCGAAAAGCGGGCCGAGGATATGGCTCACCTCCCCGTCGGCGGTCCGGCTGGCAGCGCCAGGCAGCTGGCGAAGCTCGGAGCCGCGCGGAAGATCTACATCCATCTCAACAACACGAACCCGCTGCTGCGCGAAGACTCGCCCGAGCGCGCCAGCGTCACGGCTGCCGGCTGGGAGATCGCCTACGACGGGATGGAGATCACGCTATGACTGACCCGGCCCCGCGCGCGCCGCTGTCGAGGGCGGAGTTCATCGAGTGGATCCGGCAAGAGGGCGAGCGCCGCTACCACGACCACCATCGCTATCATGTGCTCATGCACGACGGCAAGCTGACCAAGGCTCAGCTCCAGCAGTGGGTGCTCAACCGCTACTACTACCAGACGCGGATCCCGATCAAGGACGCGATCATCCTGTCGAAGTCCGAGGATCCGGCGTTCCGGCGGATGTGGGTCCATCGCATCCAGGACCACGACGCCGAGGACGGCGGCCTGGAGCTCTGGCTCCGGCTCGCCGAGGGGGTGGGTCTCGACCGTGACGAGGTCGCGAGCTGTCGGTCGGTGCTCCCCGGGGTCCGCTTCGCCTGCGACGGCTACGTCCAGCTCGTGCGAGAGAGGAGCCTCGTGGAGGCGGTGGCCTCGTCGCTCACGGAATTCTTCGCACCGGACCTGATGCAGAAGCGCGTGCTCGCGTGGGAGCGTCACTATCCGTGGGTGAGCCGTGACATGCTCGAGTACTTCCGGTCGCGCGTGCCGCGGGCGCGCCGCGACTCGGAAGAGGCCATCGACTACGTGGTCCGCCACGCGCGGAGCTACGAGCTCCAGGAGCGCTGTGTGGCCGCGCTCATCCGAAAGACCGAGGTGCTCTGGCACCTCCTCGACTGCGCCTACGCGGCGTACATCGAGCCCGGGTGGGGACCGGCGGGCGCCCGCGCGTGATCGCCCTGGACAGTCGGCCGCGGCTCGCCGCAAAGGCGCGGATCCGCTTCGATCGAAAGACGGCACGGTATCTCCTGCTCTACCCCGAGCGCGGGCTCGTGCTGAACCCGACCGCCGCCGACATCGCCACCCTGTGCACGGGCGAGCACACCGTCCACGCGATCGTCGAGCGGCTGGCGGAAAAGTACGCCTCCCAACCGCGAGAGCAGGTGGAGCGCGAGGTCATGTCATTCCTGGCCACGCTCGCCGAGCGCGGCCTGATGCAGGGCGAGCCGTGAGCGACGAGAACCGTCCGTATACGCTCGTCGCCGAGCTGACGTACCGGTGCCCGCTCCGCTGCGTGTACTGCTCGAACCCCGTGGACTACGGGCGCCACACGGACGGGCTCGACACGGCGGACTGGCTCCGCGTGTTTCGCGAGGCCGAGGAGCTCGGGGTCGTCCAGCTCCACCTCACGGGGGGCGAGCCGCTCCTCCGGGACGATCTGGAAGCCCTCATCGAGGGCGCCCGGGCCGTCGACCTCTACACCAATCTCATCACGAGCGGCATCCCCCTGAGCCGTGAGCGCCTCGCGCGCCTCCGCCCCCTCGGACTCGACAACGTGCAGGTATCGATCCAGGACGTCGCGGCGCCGAGCTCGGACCGTATCGCCGGGTTGCGCGCCTTCGAGCGGAAGCTGGAAGTGGCGCGCTGGGTCAAGGAGCTCGGATTCCCCCTGACGCTCAACGTGGTGCTGCACCGGGAGAACCTCGGTCACATCGAGGAGATCGTCGCGCTGGCCGAGGCGCTCGCGGCGGACCGCCTGGAGCTGGCCAATACGCAGTATGTGGGCTGGGCACTCGTGAACCGGCGCGCCTTGCTGCCGACCGCCGCCCAGCTGGACGAGGCGCGACGGGCGAGCGCCGCGGCGCATGCGCGGTTACGCGGCAAAATGGAAGTTCTCTTCGTCATGCCCGACTACTACTCCGAGTTCCCGAAGGCGTGCATGGACGGCTGGGGCCGGCGCTTTCTCGTCGTCAGCCCCGACGGCCTGGTCCTGCCCTGCCACGCGGCTCACACGCTGCCCGGGCTCGTGTTCGAGAATGTCAAGGACCGCCCGCTCGAGGCGATCTGGCGCGACTCGCCGGGCTTCAACGCCTTCCGCGGTGAGGCCTGGATGCCCGAGCCGTGCAAGAGCTGCGAGCGCCGCGCGATCGATTTCGGCGGCTGCCGGTGCCAGGCATTCTATTTGACGCGAAACGCGGCAGCGACCGACCCGGCGTGCTCGTTGTCACCCGATCACGGGCTCATCGAGTCCGCGCGCCAGCAGGCGCTCTCGGCGCCTGACGGCGGCTTCGAGTACAGGACGCCGCGGCCGGCCGCACGGAAGTGACACGGCGCGTGGACCTGAGCGCCTGGATCCTCACGGGGCTCGTGGTCGTCGCGCTGGTCGTCGCCTTCGCCACGGACCCGGTGCTGCCCGTTCGCGGGCTGCTCGCGACCGGCAAGCTCGTGAGGAGCGTGTGGCTCGAGTTGCTGCTCGGCTTCCTCCTGGCCGGGCTCCTCGAAGTGTTGATCCCCAAGCCCGTCCTCTCCCGCTGGCTCGGGGCGGACCGCATGGCGCAGGGCATTCTCGTGGGCTGGGTGGCGGGGCTGGCGATTCCCGGAGGCCCCTACCTGCTCTTCCCCGTCGCCGCGAATCTCTTTCGAAGCGGCGCCGCGCCGGGACCGCTCATCGCCCTGCTCACGGCCAAGACGCTGGTGAGCCCGATCAGGATGCTCACCTACGAGGCGCCGTTGTTGGGCTGGCCGCTGACCCTCGCGCGTTGTCTTCCTGGCGTCCTGCTGCCCCCCGTCATGGGTCTGATCGGCCAGTGGCTGTTCGGGCTCTTCAACGACAAGTAAGGAACCCGGCGAGCAACAAGCGGTTGGTCAATGAAGGGACGCAGCGCCGTTGCGGTGATTCTGATTCTGCCCGTAACGGCTTGCGCGTCCCTAGGAGTCAAGACCTCCGGCATCTCTGGCCCTGTGGCCTGGCAGGCGGTAGAAATGAACGTGTCCGGCAACGCCGTTCTGGGACAGAACTCGAGCTGGTATTCGTTCGTGCTGGCTCTGAAAGAAACGAGTGGCTCGACGATAACTTTCACGCGCGTAGAAGGAAGCGTCTCCGCTGGCTATGGTGTGCTCAGGCCCGCAGAGCGGGTAGTAGACGTCGGGCGGTGGCAACTACCGCCGCACGGGGAACTCCGACTGGGGCCGTTTGCTTCGCGACTAATTTGTGTGAACTCGCCATGTGGGCTTGGCTCTTTTGCCCCGGTATGGAAGATCGTCCTGGCTGGGAAAGACGAGGAGGACCATGAGATTCGCCTACTGATTGATGTTGCTCTGCCGTACGAACCGCGCTGAGAGCGCAAAAGTGCCTTCCACCGCCTGCGTGCGACGTTCCACAAGAGCGAGATGGGACATTCGCCCACGAGCGCCACGGGTACGGCGTGGGAGCGCACGCCGTGGCGAGCGGTGCATCGTGCGGCGTGGGAGGCGTTGAAGAGGACTTGATTCCCATCTGATCGCGCTGCGTTCCCTGTCCCGGGTGGTAATCGGCAAACCAACCAGGCGCACTCTCTCCTAGACTCGCCTCACATGAACTCCGATCTGTCGGCGAGGAAGTTCGTTGAAGTTAGGAATTGCTTCCGGAATCCAGCCCTGCCGTGAGAGGTTGGAGCTAGGAGGGCACCATAATGAAAGGACTGAGGATCAGATTCGGCAAGGCCGGCGCTTGGAAGCATGTATCACGGTGGAAGAAGCGGATGGACCAAACGATCCGCCGCGCCGTCAAGGCGAGTCGCAGGGCGATTCACACCGTGAATAATTCGGGGTCGCCCCACAAGGCAGAGCGTCTGGCTCTGAGGGCGAAAAGACAAGTGATGAAAGCGGCGAAGGGGTTGTAGTGCGTCCCTCAAACAGGAGGACGGCCATGAAGACGGTCAGTCGGCACATCCTGTGGCCAGTCATGCTCATCGTCTTGTCGAGCGTCCCTGCGCAGGCGGTCAACGGGTTTTATTACCCGACGCCGTCGTGGGACCAAAAACTGCCAGGGGTCTGCACGGTTCGTCGTTCTCTCGGACTGGAACAACGAGGCGGTTTTGGATCGGGAGACGGGCCTCGTCTGGCAAAAGGCGCCGGATGCCTTCAAGACGAGTTGGACGCTCAACGATCAATTCTGCAACATCAACAATCCGAGCCGGGGGAATCGTTTTGGCTGGCGGCTTCCCACCTCGTCGGAATTGACAAGTCTCATTGAGTGGCAGAACGGCGTCGTTGGCAGCTTTATCATCCTCCCCCCCGGTCATCCATTCGTTCTGCCGTCGGTTCAAGGGGATCGATACTGGACGTCCGACCAATTTCCTTCGAATCGGGTTCTGATCGTAACGGACGAGGGCAATGGCCACTTTTCGATCGCCCGTGCCGGTGAAGTAGCTCACGAAGTCTCACGAAGTCTTACACTGGCGGGCAGAGTGTGATGGAGCGTGGTGCTTAACTGGCTGTCGTAATTGGTGGGCGGAAGAGGGATCGAACCTCTGACCTCGGCCTTGTAAGGGCTCCCGGTGAAGCAAAGCCCCTCGGTAAGTCAATAACTTGCCGAGGGGTTTTCGTTCTCGCGTTGGCTCAGGTGGGGCCGTTTTGGGTCAGTCGCAGGCCGTCGCGGGCATAACGACGGGCATAACGCAGCGGTTGTCCCGCGACCGACGGACTTCGAATCTGGCGTGGAGTTCGGCGCTTTGTCCCACTCCATCGCAGTCCGTCGCGTCTTGTCCAGTGTTCATGCGGCTCCGCGCGGGTCGCCGGCGATCAAGATGATGTGACCGAATGCGACGACGCGCCGTCGAGTGCGATGACGAAGTAGCCCGGCGCCCTTGTTCGCTCGATCGGCCGCGCGCTATAGTCGATTTGAGAACGAAAGGGGGCGACGTCAGGACGATGATCTACACCCACGTCCTGAACCGGGCGCCTGGTGGCGTGCGTAGCCCCGCCGACCGTATGGGGCTCTGACCCATGGTGACTGGATCTCGGCTGCGCATCACGAAATCCGGCACGGGATATCCTCGGTCTGTGTATCCCGCCGGCGGGCCACAGGCCATCGTGATTAAGGCACGACCGCGGCAGGCGAATCCGCAGCGGCGCCGATGGGGTCTGCCGGCGCAAGCCTGTCCGGGCGCGCTGCGTCACAGCTGCAACACTGTTCAAGCCACTAAGAGTTATCCGGACAAAGAACGCACTAGCGTATGAATCCGGCCAAATTCAATCGTGAGTCCGCGATGGTGGCTCGCCTCCTCGCGGTCGCGGGCCTGCCCTCCACGACCATCGAAGACCCGATGCACGTTCATGGTGGCGAGACTGGCGCTGACGTCCAGGTGCGTATCGCCGACCGCTCAGTGGGCGTTCAAGTGACGGAGTATTGCGCCGACGAGGGCGTCGCGAATTCGGGGCGTGGCCTCAGGGCAACGGAGAAGCGCAACGCGCGGCAGGGGCAGTTCCCGGCCGCTGCGATCCCGCTGCAGCATCAACTCACTTCGCTGCGCGCACGCGTGAGCGACAAGATCGAGAAGGCGCGCCGCTACACTTTCCAGCAGTTTGATGAGATCTGGCTCCTCGTCGCGGCCTCGCTCGCGGACCCCGAGGCCATCGTGTCCACATCTCTCGTCTCCCTCCTTCTGACGCGTGACGACGTGAACCGCTGTCTTGACAATGAGATGCTCCGTCGTTCGAAGTACACCAAAGCGTTCATCCATATTCAGGTTGGCGACACGGTGTATCGCTGGGCCCGAGAGAGCGGATGGCAGTTGATCCACGGCGCCGCACGTCCGCAGCCAACTCGTGGCGATCTGTGGTTCAAATCATTCCTGCCACCGTTCCCGCCTCAGCGACGATGACCTGATGTTGCGCAGGATGTCTGGGCCGGATAACAACACGTTCGACCGGACCGCTGGCTCGCATTTGCTCGCCGCGGCCGGTCAACGTGAGCGTTAGGAGGACGAGGAATTCCTGCGCCGAGCGGCCGACGAATCGCCTCCGACGCGGTCTATTTCGCCGCGAACGACTACGCAGGATTCTGGCGTCGTGTTGTCGTCGAGATCGTTGACGTTCTGGCGGTAGTGCTTCTGCTCGTCGTACTAACCGTGATGCTATTCGCAGTGCTTGCGGCGGGCGGTCTGTTGCTTTGCTGGGCGGGGGCAGTCTACTGGTACTTCGTCATCGTGAAGCACTCTCGCTTCCACACCGTCGGCTATCGACTGGGGCGTGTTCGAATCGTCGATGCCTACGGCCAGACGCCAAGCTGGAGGGCGTTGAGCCTTCGTCTCCTGTTCGCGGTGTTCGGCCCCATCAACATCATCCTCGACATACTTTGGATCCCGACCGACCCATGCAAACAATCCTTGCGCGACAAACTGGCGCATACGTATGTGGTAAAGGCAAGCGCGCATCCAGCAGGTCCAGCGCGTGTCGTCTACCGGAACTATTACATAATGGGAATGTCGCTTGTCTTTCAGGAACTCGAGCCGCTGGGTCCATTGCGTGCCATCTAACGATGGCATGAACCCGACGGCGGGCGGTGGGCTTGTGCGCGTTTCATGCCTGCGCTCGCCCGCCGCGGGTTATGCCGAGCGTTGGGCGGACCATTGGCCGAAAATGAAGGGAAATGGGAATAGCTGAGATCGACGGTAAGAAGCGTATGTATGCAAAGAGTGGCAGAGGAGGGCAGTTATGAGAGCTGGGCGCAAAGCATGGTTCTTGTCGATGACTGGTGCGCTGCTGGCAGTCGCCGCGGCGTGGACCACCGTAGGCCGTGCGCAAGGCCAGCGCGTTCTCGGACCCTGCACCACCGGAACCTCCGCTTGCACGGAGTGGATTACCTTGCCAGGAGGACCGCAGCGTCTACTCGTCTACCGCTCCTATCCGCTGGACATGAAGAACCAAAACATTAAGCGCGCTCTCATCCTTGTCCACGGCGGTGGACGCAACGCCAGCGATCAATTCAATACTGCTCTCGCGGCAGCGTTCCTGGCCGGGGCACTAGAGGATACCATTCTCATCGCGCCGCGCTTCGCTTCCAATACAGCTGCACCACTATGCCGGGACATGCTCGCACCCGATGAGGCTAACTGGGTCTGCGAGGATCAACGAGCCGACAGCTGGCGCTCTGGCGGCGCGACCATTGGTGACGACAGGCTCACATCCTACGATTTCGCCGATGAGATCCTTCGTAAGCTGGCGCGTAAGGACGTATTCCCGAACCTCGCAGGGATCGTTGTCGCTGGCCACTCGGGTGGTGGCCAGTTCACGTTACGTTACCAAATGGCCAATCAGGTCCACGACAAGCTGGGGATCCCGATCACATACGTAGTGTCAAATCCTGACGTTCTGGTTTACTTGGATACTCTTCGACCGACGGCGGCAGCCTACCCTACTACGGCGTCACCACCGGGCTACGTTCTGAATGCGCCCGCGGACCCTTTCGTTCCGTTTGCCGACGCCCGCAACTGCGCTACGTACAACAACTGGCAATATGGCCTCGAGAATCGCACGGGTTACACTGTCCGACTCACTGACGACCAGCTGAAGAAGCAGCTCACGGCACGAAGCGTGACTTACTTGCTGGGCGGCCTTGATGTCCTTCCGCTTAGCGGCTTCGATAATTCTTGTCCCGCGATGGCGCAAGGACCCACTCGGTTAGCCCGTGGTACCGCGTTCAACAGATACGTGAACGAGAAGTATGGGGCACAGCACAAGACCATTGTCGTGCCACTCTGCGGCCACAGCGAGCGCTGCATGTTTACAGCGAATATAGCGCTACCCTTGCTGTTTCCTAAACAGGAGTAGATGGTGCGGTTAGCCGCTCATCTCCTCGTGAAGCCTTCGTCGGTTTTTACCGGAGAGTGGCTATTGACGAAGTCGGCGTCAATTCGCATGACACGCGAGTAGGGCGCCTGACCTATGAAAGCCGCCCAAATAGAGTTCGGCGTACAGTGGATCGATCGAAACGCACACCGTGACGGGGGAGGTGGTCTGATGGCGCCGGCAGAATTCATGGTCGGCCAGGCCGTGCGGATCCTAGACGGCCCGTTCACGAATTTCATCGGGATCGTGCGTGCAGTCGCGACGACGCCAGCAGGAGTGATCACCGTCGGCGTCGGATTGCAGGGCCGCGAGGTGCCTGTGGAGATCGACCGGTATCGCCTGGAGCAAATCCGATGACGGCGCTCGGTGAAATCCTTGCTCATCGAGAGCGCGCTGCGCAGTGGAAGCTCGTGGGGGGCAGACGCCGAACACTGGCATGCAACCGCCGGCCGCTGCGCGGCCGCGGCTGATACTGCGCAATTCGGCGGGCAAGGACAGAAGATCGGGAGCCGTCGATGTTGGCACGAAGTCATCGTGACTTTCTCACCCGCGACGGTTATGCCGTGCTGTCTGGCCTCGTGCCTGACCGGTTGTTGAAGGCCGCGAGAGATTTCATCTGCTCCTTCGTCGGCGCGGACCTGGACAGACCCGAGACCTGGTACCGGCACGAGCCGCTCGTGTGGAGCGTCGTCCCCGTGCACCACGCACAGGCGTTTTGGGACGTACGGCAGTGGCCAGCCTTGCACGACACCTTTGCGGAGATCTGGGGGACCGAGAAACTGTGGGTCACGATGGACCGCGGAATCTTCAAGGTGCCAGAGTCCGAGGGCCATCCTGATCACGTCGACGAGAGCGTGCTGCATTGGGATCTCGACCTGCGGGCCGCGAGCGCGACCACCTATCAGGGAATGCTCTTCTTGACGGACGCTGCCAGCGGTGAGGGCAGCTTTGAGTGTGTTCCCTCAATCTTCCGAGACCTCGATCGCTACTTGCACGAACATCCCGGTCCCGTGCTCGACGTCCCGGTCGATGTAGCCGGACATGGCGTCGTCGAGGTGCCGGCGCGGGCTGGCGATCTGGTGATCTGGGACGGTCGGTTGCCCCATCAGGGCGGCCGGAACCGTGGTGTCTGGCCGCGAGTCTCACTAGCGGTGTCCATGCACCCCGAGGGGACGGACGCTGATCGCCAGGAACGTATCGAATGCTGGAAGCGGAAACGCGCTCCAGCTTGGTGGCGTGGCTGGAAGGGGCAGATCGACCCGGAGCCCGGTGAACCAGCTGAGCTCACTGCGCTCGGTCGCCGACTCGTCGGAATTGATCGTTGCCATAGCGATATGCGCGGGCCGCCGAACGACGCGCTGCACCCGACCGGAGCTCGCGTTGCTCGCTCCGGCCGGTGAGCGCGAGCGGTTAGACGGCTGAGGGGCAGATCCTTTGGGGCCACACATCAGAGCTTTCGAAATGGCCGACGCGGCGGGCCTCAGCGACCTGATTTCCACGACGTTGAGGATCTCCAACGTGAGGGACTACCCCGGGGACTTCCTCTCCAAGGTGGAAGCGTCGCTAACACCGCAATCTCTACGCGAGCTCGCGAAGGAGCGCGTGATACTTGTCGCCATGGAAGGCGACGCGATCATCGGGACCGCAAGTCTGGGCAGAGATCAAGTCCACGCAGTCTTCGTGCGTCCCGCCAGGCAAGGTCGGGGTATCGGCACGCGCCTGATGGAGGCAGTGGAATCAGAGGCGCGCGCCCGCGGGGAACGTGAGCTGATCCTATACGCCAGCCTCAGCGCCGTGCCTTTCTATGAGGCTAACGGGTGGCGCACCATTCGTGAGCACCGCGACGGAGGCGCCCGGCTCGTCGTAATGACGAAAGCTCTCGGCGAGCAACGCGCACGTCCCGATAATGGGGCAGGTATTGCAGATGCGGCCGTCTAACGCCCGCATGCAGCTGCCGGCGCTCCGCGCCGCAGCTGATACGGCCCGTTATACGGCTTATGTGTCTTTTACGGGCCGACCTCCGGGTAGTATGGCTTCGACTTTAATGGCGCTCGGCGACAGATGAGCAGCCTCGATCGTGAGCTTGCCGCGATCCTGGCAGCTGGCGCGTATATTCTTGACAGCCTATTCTTGGGACTCGTCAACACCGCGTTCCTGATGGTAGCCCGACGAGGAGGGTGGTATAGGCGAGCGCGTCGTGTATCAAGCTCGTCACGGCGTGATTAGTGGCGGATTCAGGTTCGTGCTTCCGAACAGTGTCGTTGTGTCGGACAGAAGGTTGGACTTGCCCCGATTTCGTAGACACCTGGGTTAAGCTGCTGATGCTTCGTGATCCAACCGTCGCTCGAAGGCCCGGGGGCTGAGATACCCGAGCGCCGAATGCCGCCGCTGGCCATTGTAGAAGAGCTCGAGGTACTCGAAGAGCTCGGTGCG
>WNFT01000607.1_pt1 | contig 47014 bp, 44 predicted proteins | sample 5400191 | NCBI WGS metagenome assembly WNFT01 (sample SAMN13153359, study PRJNA577476) | soil metagenome | isolation source: 80 cm saprolite under Madrone tree | place: USA:California | collected 2016-06-14 | reverse complement strand
AAAGGCTTTATGCGCGGCGTCGGCGAACATTGGGGCTGCCGCGCCGGACAGAACTGGATGATCGTCCGCACGGATGGAACGCTTGCGCCTTGCTTCCCCATGTACAACGCGAAATACGATTGGGGAACGGTCGGACACCAGAAATTTGACGTTAAGCAACTTGCGGAGATGAAGCAAGGCTGCGAACCGCAATGTTTTTCCACGCTCGGCTATAACGTCGCTTACTGCTACAGCGCTGCTCGCGTCATGAAGTGGCTCTGGAAGCAGGCGATGCATGGCTTCCAGGGCGTGACCGGCAGCTTCGAGTAAGCCCAAACCCAACAGACAAAGGGCTGCAAGGGAGCGGGATTTTCTCGAGGAGGTGATTTGTGTCTACAGGATTGGCGCCAGCCCTAACGGGCTATCTTCCAATGGAGGGCTCATTCGAAGCCTACAAACGCGAGCAGTCTCGTATCGCTCGACAGCGACTCTATCCGCTGACCGTTTTCTACACAACGTACGCGCTCATTATCACGTTATTAGGTTTGCGCAGCGCGCATCCATGGATAGGGCTCGTCTTTTATTTGGCAGGCATTCCGGTATGGAGCCTAGTCGAATATCTCTTTCATCGTTACGTACTCCACGGCCGCTTTCCTTCGAGCAAGGGCATCATTCGCCGATTTCTTCACGAGCGGCTCGACCCTCTTCACCGGGAACACCATGAGAGACCATTTGACGGCTGGCACATCAGCGGCGAGCTAAAGGATATCTTGCCGCTCTTTTTCCTAGCCGCGCCATTCAGTTTTCTGTTTCCCGTGCATACCCTGCCCGCCCTGCTCGCGGGTGTCGTGCAAAGCTATGTCGGCGAAGAGTGGATTCATTATTTCTTGCATTTCGGAAAGTCCCGCAATCGCTACTTCCGACATCTCAAGCGATATCACCTGTACCACCACAGCCCGCGCGGCATGGAAAATGGTTACGGGATCACCAGCGGGTTTTGGGACCTTGTCTTCCGCACACAGTATCCAAAGCCGGTTCGCAACTCACTCTCCGAACGCGACCGTAATGGCATTTACGTCAGGAAGAAGATGACGCGGTCCGAAGCTTCAAAGCTTCTACACGACAGATTCAAGAAACGCTAACTCTGGAAAGGAAGCTCCGTGATCAAGACGAAATCAAATTAGAAGGCGGATGCCTTAACGCTTGGCGGCATGCGAAAGCTTAATGTGCCTTCTTCGAGACACGAGCGACCAACTCGTCCAATTTCGAAAGCAAAAGCCTAAGGGTGGGAGACTCGTTCGACTTCTTGTAGCCGAGGACCAGCTCGATAGCCGGCGTGTCTCCCTTGAGAGGACGACTCGTTACTGAGGAAGGGAGAAGGTTCTGCGCGTAGGCGGGTTAAAGCCCCACGCCGCGCGTCGACGCTATTAAGGACCTTCCCATAGAGAGGTGGTCCGCCTCGTGAGCTGACGCAATGCCGATTCCAGAGCGCTTAAAGTAGTTGTCAATAACCACTCGCAATACCGGAGCCGTTTTCGACACCGTCACAAATATCTCGCCTACGCTCATGGTCTGCAATCCCGGTTGGAAAGAAGGCTATGGAGGAACAACAATCCGGGGCATCGCCTAACGCTTCACCTGGGTTCTGCCCGCCTCTTCAGGTCGCGTCCCCCCATTTAATGCCGCCCACGTTTGCTACGCGCATAGATGAAATGCCTCACCTTGACAGGCTTCGATTCAAAACGACGCACGTTTTCCTCAAGGTCGTGGTCTCCTCTCGTCAATCGCTCGTGCTGTCGCAAGTGCTCCGCCCAAGATTCGACGATGAACGTTTCGACGTAGAACGCGGGATGCTCGGTATCGCGATAGACGCCCCACCTTGATGCTCCGTCCCGCCGCCGCACTCGTGCAAATTTGTGGAGAGCCTCCAGGAACTCGTCCGCCTTCCTCGGCTCAACCTCATATTCCACGGTAACCAGTGCGGGTCCTTGACTTGGGTCTACTTCTCCGACCAGCATCGGCTTGCCCCAGTGATCCCAAGCCCCCAGATCCACAGGCGTATCCGGCAAGCGCGAAAACAAAACCAATATTGGACAAACGGCGGTGCCAATAGCCGCGCTAATCAAAGAAATGTGTGTACCTTGCCGGCCCGCGACATATCCCCAGAAAGCGCTGCCGGCTGTCCACGTTCCCATGTAGGCGAGCATGAACACAGCCATTGCACGCGCGCGCACCCAGTCCGGCGCCAGGTTCTGCATAACCGTGGTCATCAAAGACATGATCGCGGTCCACGCGGCCCCTCCAAACAAAATGGCAACGGACAGGAGTGCTACGGATTTGAATACGGCCACACCCCAGAGCGCCCCAGCAAAGACCGTGGTTCCCAGTCCGAGCATCGCATCAGACGAAAACAACGAACGCGTTCGCTGTAGCACCATGGCTCCCAGCACTGCGCCAGCGCCAAAGACAGTTAGGAGCAGGCCATAAAGGGTGGCGCTCCGTCGCAATTCGTGAGCGACGGTGGGCAGGAGCGCCCAAAACGCGCTTGCAAAAAACATAATGCATCCGATTCGTCCGAGAACGGTCAGAATCTCAGGCGCGTTTCTCGTGTACCGAACCGCCGCGCGGATCGCACCCGACACGGTCTCTCGCAGCGGGCCTGGCTGGTGTGGCCGTCGCTTCCACCGTGCAATCACCCAGAGCACGCCAAGATACGATGCGGCATTCAGCGAAAACACTGTGGTGATTCCTAACGCCGCAATCAGAAATCCACCCAGTGCTGGACCGATCGCGCGGGCCAGATTAAATTCAATGCCGTTTAGAGCAATTGCCGGCATCAATCCTTCTTGCGGTACGACTTCTGGAAGGACCGCTCGCCAGGTAGGCGCTTCGAGCGCATCTCCGATCGACAAAGCAAACGTTAAAAGCAGCAACGCCCAGGGCGTAATTAAATGCAGCACCGCCAGAACAGCGAGCACAACCGCCACAGAAAACATCCATACTTCCGTCGTCAGTATCAGTTTCCGCCGATCAAAGATGTCGCCAAAAGCTCCTGCAGGCAGCGCCAACAGAAAAAATGGAAATGCCGAGGCAGTTTGTGTCAGCGCCACAAGCAGCGGCCCAGCCCCTTGCGAAACCATCAGCCATGCGGCACCAACACCTTGCATGAATGTGCCCACATCTGAGACCAGGTCGGCAACCAGCAGATTCCGGAAAATAGGCAGGTGTAGCGGCCGCCATGTACTCCATTCGGTTCCAACCTCGCTCGGGTTCGCCTGGGACACACGTATGGCATCTGCATGCATTTCATGACGCTGTTCTTGGTCGGGCATCGCGGCACTGATTTATAGCATCAAGGCGGAGAAGAGTGTTGGTAGCCGGTTACACTTGCGCATTGAGGTCTGCGCAGCAGGGTCGGTTTTTCGTCCATTCATTGTCCAATTCTTGTTACTGACGGTTCCAAACCACGGTTTAGGTAACCATCCGTGCCGCGTAGTTTCAATCAGTTACCAAAAGAAAGCGCACTGTCACGGCACAGGCCGCGGGTTGCAAGCTTCTGACAAAACAAAGGGAAAAGGGCAAAACGGAGGTTTAGTGTCCTCCACTGGCGGTCTTTTTTTCGGTCCAATTGCGAATTTCAGTCCAACCTCAGTCCAAAACGGACCATTTTCCGAGTGGATTTTAGTAAGTTAGTGGCGTAGGGACAATCGAATCATCGTTTGATTCATGGAGCAGGCGATGGGAATTGAACCCATGAGTTGAGCAGAAGAATACGCCCGAGAAACACCTCCAGTCCTATACCTTCGCCCGTTGACAGAATCGAAGGACAAGGATATACCTCTCCCCATTCGGTCTCGGTTCGGAGATCATGGCTGCAAACCGAAGGATATTTTTCTTTCTCGCCGCGAGCTTAGTGGTGTTTCCTGCTCGCGCACCAGTTGCCCAATCGCGCGCGGATGTGCGCATTGTGACCAACGTCGAGTTGGTGCAAATACCCGTTATCGTCTTCGATGACAAGGGCGCCGTCGCAATCAATCTCAAAAAAGATGACTTTCGCGTGTTGGATAATGGGGTTGAACAACACCTGCTGTACTGTGAAAGGGAGCGGCAGTCGGTTTCGTTCGTGATTCTTGCCGACCAGAGCTCAAGCATGGCAAGTAAGATGCCCTTCGTCCAGGAAGCGGCTATCTCTGTTCTCGACCCTGACCTGACACAAGATGCATATCGCGACGAATTTTCAGTGTTCGGGATCGGAACTCGAGTGAAGCGTCTTGTGCCCTTCACCAGCGATCAACAGGACATTGAGCGGAGACTCCCGTTGTTGCTTACCCCCACCAATGATAGCACTGCGCTTTTTGATGGAATTTACTGGGGCGTAAGTGAAGCCAATCGCGAGGCGGAGAACAAACGCCGCGCCGTGATCATTGTCTCGGATGGCGGCGACAACCACAGTCGTTATAACTTGCATGAGATAAAAAACTTTCTAGAAGAGGCCGATGTGCCGGTCTTTGCTGTTATGGCCGGGTCGACTCTTCAGTTCCCGGACATTTTTCTCCCACACGAAAAGAAATCCAAACGGTTCCCTGGGCCTGGAGAGAATTCAAAATCACAATTTCCTGGCTCCTCTCTTGCAAACTCCCGAAATGACTACATCGGTCCCGCAGAACGGCGTGGTCCTCACAATCTCAAAGCGCTAACGGAAGTGACTGGGGGCGGAGTTTTTACTGCGCACAGTATGGAGGATCTTCCGCGTATCGTTCGGACCATCGGACTCGCCGTGCGATATCGATACATTCTTACATACAAGCCTATCAGCAGAGGAGAAGCTGGCGCAGTCCCCGGGGAGGGAAACAACAGGCATAAGCTCCGAATCGAACTGTGCCCGAAGGACAAATTTACAGGGTACGGGATTCCATACTATAAACGGGGATACTCTAGAATCGAATGAAGGATTCAAGCCGCCAACTGTCCCGGCCGCCGGCTGATCCAAATAGCGCACATCGCTGCTTCGTTTGAAAACCAGTATCGGTCGTATTGCGCCGATCCGGTGAGCTTTGCTGGACGACGAACAATTCCACGGTTCTCATGAGACTTCTTAAGGTCAGCCAATCCGATACGGCGGGAACCAAACGGGTGAGAGCTCACTTGATTCTGCTGCTCCCGCTCGGACGTGTGTTCAGTGAGCTGGGGGAGGCGGAGGAAGCGCGAAGGCATAGAGGGTGTCCTGCACAGCGAGGATGACGTATTGCCGCCCGTCGAGTTCGTACGTCATTGGAGAGGCCGCCATGCGTCCGCCGGCGTTCAGGTGCCACAGAGTCTTGCCCGTGGCGGGATCCAGAGCCAGCAGGTTGCCGGAATTGTCGGCGCTGAAAAGCAGATGGCCAGCGGTGGTAAGAATTCCTGCGATGCTTTCGCCGTTTCCGATTTCGTGGTTCCACACTACTTTGCCGGTACGGTAGTCGAGCGCGCGAATGGTCGAATTGGCCCAGAGGTTGCGGTCGCGGCCACCCCAACCTTCGGCCTTCCCTGTGGCCGTGAGGTAAAAGATGCTGAAGACTCGACGGGCATTCACATAAAACAAGCCGGTCTGGGGATCAAAGCTGGGCGCCATCCAATTACTAGATCCGTCTGAACCTGGCTCGACCAGGGCGCCGTCCGGGCTGGGAGCGGCTTCCGGCTTAGCGATCGGGCGGCCGCGGGAGTCGACGCCGGAAGCCCACGTCTGGTCGATGAAGGGAGCTGTGACCAGATGCTGACCATTGGTTCGGTCGAGCAAAAAGAAAAAACCATTACGGCTGGCCTGTGCGAGAAGCTTGCGCTGCTGGCCTTTGAACTGCGCGTCGAACAGGACAGCCGTCTCGACAGCATCCCAGTCGTGAACGTCGTGTGGCGAAGGCTGAAAATACCAAGCGAGCTTCCCCGTGTCAGGATTCAGAGCCACGATGGAACAGGTGTAGAGGTTGTCGCCGGGGCGCCCCTCTCCTGCGAGCACCGGGTTGGGATTGCCAGTGCCCCAATAGAGCAGATTTAGCTCAGGATCGTACGTGCCGGTCATCCATGTCATGCCACCGCCGTGGAGGAGGGCATCAGGGTCTTTGGGCCACGTTTCAGAGCCCGGTTGCCCGGGGTCTGGCTCGGTGTACCAGCGCCATTGGACGTTTCCGGTCTCAGGATCGCGTGACTCGAGAAAGCCCCGAACATCCGTAACGTCCCCCGAGACGCCCACGACCACGTGATCGTGTATAACAAGGGGCGCCATCGTTGCGAAATAGCCGAGTTTTGGATCGGCGAGCTCGACGATCCAGCGAACGGTGCCGTCTTTCGCGTCGAGACAGACCAAGTGTGCGTCGGGCGTAGTAAAGTAGAGCCAATTCTTGTACATGCCCAACCCGCGATTCCCAATGTGATCGCCTTCGGAGACACGCTGGTAGTGCCAGATTTCCCGCCCAAAACGAGCATCGACGGCCCAAACGTTGTCGGGCACGGTGAAATAGAGAATGCCGTTCACTTCGAGAGGCGTAGATTTGATCGTGGATGCATGCTGCTGAAAGATCCAGGCGAGTGTAAGCGAGGCGGCGTTTCCGGCATTGATCTGGTCGAGCGTGCTGAACCGACGGCCCGAATAGTCCCCGTTATAGGTCGGCCAGGTGTCGGTCGCGGGTTTGAGCAGAGCCGCCGGGTCGAGCCCTTGCGCGGTGGCCAACGGCACGTGCGGTCCTAGCGCAAGCAGCAGGAAGACGACAACTAGTACCCGGAGGTCCTGGGAAAGGCCCGTATTACTCTCAAGACGATTCTCGCAAGAGCGGCTACACTCGATCATTCCACGCAGCAGTTGAGAAAGCATTTCGACTCCCGTCTCCTGATTTTGTGGCTTCTCGATTTCTTATTTCAGGCTTTCCAGATAGGCAAAGAGGTTGTGAACATCAGCCTGCGTAAGCCTGTCGAGCAGTTCGCGATGGGCAGTTAAGGGATCCTGCAATTCCACCTTTACGCGATCGCGCGAGAATGACCGATACCAACCGGAGGCGTCGCTCAGCGCAATTACAAAGTCATCCGCGTGCGCCAACGGGCCCTTGACTTGCTCGCCGGAGGGCAGCGTCACAACCGCGATGACGTGTTTGCCATGGGGATAAAGCATGCGGGCTTCGAGGTCGATGGGAGAGTATTTGGTAGCGATAGAGGCCAAATCGCCCGTGGGCGAATGACAGTTTTTGCAGTTACCACCTCCATTGAAATACGTCTTTCCAGCCTCCGGGTCGCCGGTGAGCAGCTTCTCGATTGGATACGCGCTTGGGACTCCCGACGATCTTACTGCTTCGAGCGCGCGCGCGTGCAGGTACGCGGCTATGTCTAGCACCTGCAGCTCGGTCAGCGGCATTGCCGGCATGCCTTTATCAGGGCGGCCGAGACGAATGATTTCGCCAATCTTGTCGCCCTTCACGTCATGAGCCACAAGCGGCGAGCGGACAAGGTCAGGCCCCCTAGCGCCTGTGGCATCCGGGCCATGACAGAATCCGCAGGATTGCTGGAACTGTTTGTGTCCGCGCTCGATTGCAGGATCTTGAGAAACAGCCTGCGGCGCCTGTGGCCAAGCTGCGGAATTCCATAGTCCAAAGGAAAAAAGGATCGCTGCGCAAAGAATTGCGCCTTTGGCAAGCGGTCCTCGCCATGCAAGCAGATTCTTAGGCATGTTCACTCCTCACTCTTCAGCCGATTCCCCGGGGGTGTCCGGCGCATTCTCTCACGCAGCAGCCAAGCACTCAAACCTGACGGGCAGACGTTCCGTCCACTTCACGCCCTCGGCACCATTAAACCGGCCCTAACTATTAGGCCCCGGCCTTCTTCCTCCCGTGCCGCTCTGCGCGGCCGAATCTGTCGCAGCTTCGCCGGTGATCAAGCGCGCGCCACGGTTGAAGGTCAGGTATTCGAATCCCCACTGAATAAAAACGATGATGCGACTCTGAAACTCCACAATGTAAATCAGGTGAACGAAGAGCCACATCAGCCAGGCGAGCAGGCCGGAGACGTGGATGCCGAAAATATTTGCAACCGCGGCCGCGCGTCCGATTACCGCCATCTCGCCCTTATTGAAATAATGAAATGCCGGCGGTTCGCGCTTACCTTCTACGCGCGCTCGGATGACCTTTGCGGCGTACGCCCCGCCCTGCATCGCCACTTGCGCGACGCCTGGCAGCGGCGTTCCTTTTTCATCGACAGCGTGAGCGAGGTCGCCAATGATGAAAATGTCAGGGAAACTAGGAATGGTCAGGTCGCGATTCACCTTGATTCGGCCACTGCGATCCGGCTCTGACTTTGTGCGCTCGGCAAGTCTCCTGCCAAAAGGCGTGGCCATGACGCCGCCGGCCCAGAGCACCGTGTTCGCCGCCAGTCTCTCACTGGAATCACCGCGCTTGAATGTGACGCCGCCCCTGTCGATGTTCGTCACCATCACGCCTTTGATCACGTCGACACCGAGGCGCGTGACTAATTGTTCCGCTTTCGCCGACAGGTCTTCGGGAAAGGGGCCCAGGACTCTAGGAGCTCCTTCCATCAGAATGATTCGCGCTTTCTGCGGATCGATCTTGCGGAAATCGTGCCGCAGCGTCTCGCGAGCGATCTCCGCCAGCGCTCCGGAAAGCTCGAGCCCAGTCGCGCCAGCTCCAACGATAATGAATGTGAGCCAGGCGCGAGCTTCTTCCGGTGTGGCGGCGCGCTCGGCCTGTTCGAACGCGTAGAGAATTTTGTGGCGGATCGCTGTGGCTTCCTCGACGGATTTCAGGCTCGGCGCCCACTGCCGCCAGGAATCATTCCCGTAGTAGGAAGTCTGCGTTCCCGTGGCCACAATCAGGGAGTCGTATTCGAAGGAAGCGCCGTCGCGCAAAATCACGCGTTTTGCCTGCGGATCGACGTCCACGGCTTCTCCCAGAAGAACTTGCGTATTTTTCTGACTGCTCAAAACGCCGCGCAAAGGGGCGGCAATCTCTCCGGGAGACAGCGAACCGGTGGCCACCTGGTACAGCAGTGGCTGAAAAAGATGAAAATTGCGGCGGTCAATCAGCGTGGCTTCGACCGGCGCGCGCTTGAACTTTTGTGCGGCAGCCAGTCCGCCGAATCCGCCGCCGAGAATGACGACTCGGTGTTTCTTATCCATGCGCCGCTCCCCCCAAACGCAACCTCGCCCGCTCAAGTATCATCTCATTTACCGTGATTTTCTCACGAGTGATGCACGGGGTTAGCTTGCAGATTTCGAGTCTCTGCCCTCTTTTCGTCGCGCTCTCCGCGGCTTACGCTGCCGTCTCCCCGCATGGAGAAGGTGCGCAACCCGCGCCCGTCATCGTGATCGGTTTTGTGGGGGGCTTCGTCAGGCATGACAATATCGTTCACAGCGAAGTGAAACTCGCCGGACGTTTGCGCAAGGAATACCCCGAAGGCGCGTACGTTGAAGTTTTTGAAAACCGCCACCGCAACCAGGCACTGCATGCCATTCTCAGCCAGCTAGGAGTCAAGGATACGACAACGATTCCCGAAGACCGGAAGCGCACTGCCCGCGTCATTCTCTACGGTCACAGCTGGGGCGGTTCAGCCGTGGTCCAGCTTGCGCGCGATCTTGAAAAACGCGGGATTCCAGTCCTTTTGACAATCCAGGTGGATAGCGTGGCACATGGAGGCCAGCATGACGGGGTAATCCCCCCAAACGTCGCCCGGGCTGCAAATTTCTACCAACCAAACGGAATGGTCCACGGAAGATCCGAAATCCGCGCTGAAGATTCTTCGCGAACGCAAATCATTGGAAATTTCCGATTCGAGTATAAACAGCACCCCGTCGATTGCCCTGAATACCCCTGGTACGATCGTACGTTCACGAAGACGCACATGGAGATTGCCTGCGACCCGAAGGTCTGGTCTCAAGTGGAAGCCTTGATCCGGGGGCAGATTGGAGCAACTGCGCGGTAAAGTGTGGCCACGTGCGTATGCAAAATTCTAATGCCAGATTTCAGCTTCAGAAGAACACGCTGCGCTTTCTTTGCTCGGTGCTGATCAAGAGCGGAACGCGCATTGAGATTTGCAAATTGCTCGAGCCCATTGTTTTTGACGACCCCCTGCAGCGCGTGCTCTTTGAAGAAATCCGCGAGCTGGGAAGTATTGACTCACGCCGGTTGCGGGAACTTCTGCCTGCGCGCGTGACCAACCGCGGGTTCCCGGACTTCGACTTGAACGAATTCCTCGCTCCACACGAGGTTAGCGAAAAAGAGATCGACCAGCTCTTTGAAAGTGCGCTGCAGCTTCTCGATATCAGCCATCCGGACGAAGGGCTTTCCGTAGAATAATCTCGCCATGACCTCGGCCGCCCGGCGTTTATTCATTCTGGTGGAGGTCTTCGCTTTCTCCGCTTACGTTGGGTGGTACATCTGGCGGCTTCAGGCGTCCACCTGGTCGTCGTGGCGGGTGTTTCCCGTCTGGATGCTCGCCAGTTTCATAGCGCACAGCGACACTCCGAAAACGATGGGATGGCGGGCCGACAACCTTTGGTCCGCTACCAAGCGCTCCACAATGGTCTTTCTGCCGTGTATCGTCGCGCTTTGCGTCGTAGGAATTGTTCTGGGCGCCATGCAGCGCCCCACGCACCATCTCCTAATCCCGAATCGTTTTTTTGGTTACATGGCGTTTTGCCTGCTCCAGCAGGTGGGGTTGAATTCGTATCTAACAAACCGGCTCCTCGAAGCAATCGACAGCACCGCCGGCGTCTCGCTGCTTGCAGGCGCAATTTTTGCGGCGCTTCATTGGCCGAATCCCGTGCTCGTCCCGCTTACCTTCATTGGGGGCACCGCCATGGCGTGGCTCTTTGCGCGCGAGCGCAACATCATTCCACTCGCTATCTGGCAAGGAATCTTAGGGACTCTAGTTTGGTGGGCGTTTCCGGTCGCCTGGCACCATGCCATGCGCGTGGGCCCGGGTTTCTATCACTTTCACCCGCGATGAGCGGAGCTAGCGCTTACAGATTCAAATGGGTATACGTCTTCGCGGCAGATGACATGTCCTGCCTTGGCCGGTGCTTCCCTTTCGCATCATTCGTCCAAACACCGGGAATCCCGAGCCCACATTTCGGGCAAGCTGAATTCTTGATGTGATTCTCCAGCACGTCGTGCCACGACCGGCGGACCAGCAGTTCTCCGCATTGCGGACAATAGGTGTTCGCCCCATCGCTGTAAATATTTCCTTCATAGACGTAGCGAAGGCCAACGTCCAGCGCGATTTGCCGGGCATGATCCAGTGTCTTCGGCGGGGTGCGCGGCTTGTCCTGCAGTTTGAAGTCCGGATGAAACGCCGTGAAATGCAGCGGCACATCCGGCCCAAGATGAGTCAGAATCCATTCGGCAAGTTTTCGCGTTTCGTCGGGATCATCGTTCAACGTGGGAATCATAAGGTTGGTGATCTCGAACCACACTGGCGTCTCCTTCTTCAGCCATGCCAGGGTCTCCAGCACGGGCTGAAGATGCGTCAGCGTAATCTTTCCGTAGAAATTCTCGGTAAACGCCTTCAGGTCCACATTCGCCGCGTCGATGTGATCGTAGATGTCGTGGAACGCGTCGTAGGTGATGTAGCCGTTGGTGACCATCACCGTTTTCAGCCCATAGCTCCTGGCCGCTTTGCAAATGTCGATGATGTATTCGCCCCAAATCGTCGGCTCGTTGTAGGTGAACGCGATGGACTCGCAGCCATATTTCAACGCCAGCAGCGGCACGTCTTCCGGCGGAACATGCTGCGAACGTACTTGGTCAGACCGTGATTTGGAAATGTCCCAGTTTTGGCAGAAGAAGCAGCCCATGTTGCAGCCCGCCGTCCCCATGCTGAAAACGCGTGTGCCCGGCAGAAAATGGTTCAGCGGTTTTTTCTCGATGGGATCGACCTGTAACGCAGCAGGCGCGCCGTAACCCAGGCTATAGAGTTTTCCGTCCTGATTGATGCGGATAAAGCAGAAGCCCGCTTGACCGGACCCGATGTGGCAATGCCGCGGACAAAGGTAGCAGTGAACCCGTCCGTTGGGCTCCGCTTCCCACCAGCGCGCTTCGTGAAGGTGTTCCGTCTTCTGGAGGATCTTCAGCTCTTCCACGAATCCTCCTCCCAGAACGCATTATACCTCCGGGCAAAGGACTCCGCGCGAGTCATTCCGACTTCTTGAGGAGCGCGTTCGACCTTCAGGCGTGGCGACGGCGCTGGAAGCGATTTCTTTCCGCGGCCCAATCCACAAACCGTTCCATGTGGTCGCGGTATTTCCAGGCGAGATGAAAGAACTTGCTCGCCGTCAAATTGGCGGCTTCTTTTCCGAGGAACGTTTCAAAGCGCCAGCGAATATAGGGGCTTTCCCATGGCCTGAATCGATAGCCCCGAGCTGCATTCCAGTAGTACTGCAACGTCTTGAACATTTCTTGCGCAATGGGCAAATCGCCCAGCCCTCTTAGTCAAGACTCTAGTGTTCGACCGCCGGGGCGGAGAGATGATCGTGCACGAGAATCCACTTCGCCCCGCGCTTCTCCCAAATCCCGGTGTACCGGAGTTCCATCTCTGTAGTCTTACCGTCTTTCGATTTTTCCATCAAATGCATCGATACTATCGTCCACGCGATCATGCCGCGGCGCGTCACTTTCAGGTCCTTACCCGCCGTCAGCTTGATCTCCGACGCATTCTCCAAGAATTCTCTTTGCACTCCGTCGTGAAATTCCTTCCAGCCGTGGTACGCGAAGGGAGCGACATCATAGAAAACCAAGCCGTCATCTTTGGCGTAGAACTTCGCCGGGGCATCGGCCGTCCCTGTGCTCCAAGCTGCACAAAAATCATCAATTAATTTGCGGAACGTGGCGTCGTCTGTAGCCTTCTGCTGGGCCCGAGCACCAACAAAAGTCAGCAACGCACCAACGATCGCCAGCGCAACATAAAGCAGCCAGCGCCATCGTTCGGCATGATTGCGGGCAACTCTGCCCATGGAAGCGATCATTCCGTGTCTCCTGGCAACCCGGGAACAAGAGTTTGCAGGTGGAGGTTCCAACGCGTGTCGCATACCCTATTGCGAATTTGCCCATTTTGCAAGCGTTCTTATTCGCTCAGCTTGAATTAATTGATTCTTGGCCGCTATTGCCCCTCTCGCACCCACCATTCGCCGGTAAATCCCACCACTTGGCCGAATCTTGGATGCACTCCCCCGAAGGGACCCCTATTCTCGCGTTGGGGCAAGGAAATGGCCCTTCAGGAGGTACCATGGTGGCGCGGCAAGCATCTTCACAGAGCCTGAAATCCATCGCCGGGGCGATTCTCCTCGCGCTCGGCCTCGTCTTTCTCTTTGCTAATCTGGACGGGATTGCGGCCTATATCAGCACTTTCGCCGGCAGTCCGGCGCACGAGGCTCTGGGAATCGTCCCTGCTCTCGGCCTCGCGGCCATGCATGCCGTCCAGGCGTACGCCTTCGATCGCGACGCCTTTCTGTCGGGTCTACGGCAGAACTTGGTATCATTCTGGCCGCTCATAGTCGTTGTCATTGGTGCGGGATTATTAAAGAGCGGACTCGACCGCCGTCTCGCAAGGCTCCACGCAAGGGCGGGCTCTTCCGCAACACAACTGCAGTCATGAGCGCAAGCGGATGCGGGCGCCAGGGGAACTACAGGAGAACCATGTGAGCGACGAGAAAAATTTCGACCCGAAGAAGTTCAAGGATCAACTTCACGAGCAGATTCATCGCACCATTCATTCCCGCTTCCGGGGCGATGATGCAACACAGGGATCGCGCCGTCGTCCGATGGTCGTCGGCATAGACCTTCGCGGTCGCGGCCGCGGCGGCATCGTGATGGGCGGCATCTTCATCTTGATCGGCCTCGCCTTCCTGCTCGATCACCTGGGAATCATTTCCATCGGCAGCCTCTGGCGGTTCTGGCCCCTGCTCATCGTTTTCGCTGGAGTCATGAACTTCCTGTCCCAACGCCGCGCCTGGGGAGTTCTCCTGATGTTTGCGGGCGTCGTTCTGGAACTCAATGAACTGGGCATCACTCACTTTGGCTGGGCCGCGTTTTGGCCCATGATGCTCATCGCCTTAGGCCTTTTTATCATGTGGGGCTCGTTTCAGTGGGGTTCGAAACCCACGGTTTCCACCTCGGGGACAGGTGATCCCCGCACCACGCTGAACGAGGCCGTCGTTTTCGGCGGTCTGGAGCGCCGCATGACCAGCCAGGATTTTCAAGGCGGGGACATCACCGCCATTTTTGGCGGCGTCGAGCTGGATCTCACCGAGGCCAACATCCAAGGCATCGAAGCCACTTTGGCAATCACCGCCATCTTCGGCGGCGTGGAAGTTCGCATACCCCCCACCTGGCAAGTGGCCTTCCGCGGGGCGCCCATTTTTGGTGGGATCGAAGACAAGACGCGAACCTCCCGCGTTGCCGATCCCACGAATTCCAACCTCAAAGTGCTGGTGATCACCGGCGCCGTCATCTTCGGCGGCCTGGAAATCAAGAACTGAGCCCGTCCGATGCATCCGCTGCTCACCCGCAACCGCCTGGGACTCTATCTCCTCGCTTGGGTTCCGCTCACTGCCACGTCGACCTACGTCCTGGTGACTCGCGGGACGCTTGGCTGGCTGCAAGCAACTGTCCTCGCAGTGGCCGTGTTTCTGTTCTACGCTTTCCTCTGTCTCTCAGCCTGGTACCCCTGTCGCGCCACTCCCCTGGGCAGAGTCAGTTTCATCCGCTTGCTGCTGACGCATTTGATCGCTGCGGTGTTAATCAGTTTCGTTTGGACGCAGGCCGGTGGAGCGCTCGCCTACGCCATTCTCAGCCCCGAAAAACTCGACGCCATCAGGATCCAATTCCGGCCCCAACTAAACTCCATCTTCACCATCGGCGTCCTCCTGTACTTGCTTTCGGTCGCTTTCCATTACGTCCTCATCGCTATGGAGGACTCACGCCACGCAGAAGCGCAAGCCGTAGAATCCCGCGTCCTTGCTCGCGACGCCGAATTGAAAGCCCTGAAAGCCCAGGTAAATCCGCACTTCCTTTTCAACAGCCTCAACTCCATCAGCGCACTAACCAGCGTTGATCCGGCAAAGGCCCGCGAGATGTGCATCCTGCTCGCGGAGTTTCTGCGCATGACTCTGGGCCTCGGCGAAAAAAGCGCCATTCTCCTCTCCGAGGAGCTTGCATTGCTGGAGCGTTTCCTGGCGATCGAAAAAGTGCGCTTCGGCGCTAGGCTGCGTGTCGAAGAAGCCATTCAGGACGAGTCCAGGACTCTGCTGATTCCTCCGCTCTTGCTGCAACCGCTGGTGGAGAACGCCGTGATGCATGGAATCGCGAATCTGCCGGACGGGGGAACCATCCGCGTGGCTTCGCAGTGTCAGGACGGGCGGCTTTCCATCACCATCGAGAACACGTTTGATGCCGAGTCTACTTCGACGCGCCGGGGCGGCCTCGGCCTGGCCAACGTTCGCCGGCGCCTCGAGGGCCGCTACGAGAAACAATCCAGCATGCAGGTGAATACGGACGGCGACCGTTTTCGCGTGCAATTATCGCTGCCCGCGGAATCTGGAGCGCCATCAAAATGAGTCCCGCTGGCAAAAAGATTCGCGCGCTCATCGTGGACGACGAAGAACTCGCGCGCCACGTTATTCGCGAACTGCTGCAGTCCCACCCGGAAGTTGAAATTCTTGCGGAGTGCGCCAACGGCTTCGAGGCCGCCAAAGCTTTCGCTGGACATCAGCCTGACTTGATTTTCCTCGACGTGCAGATGCCCAAGTTGACGGGATTCGACGTGCTGGAACTGATCGGGACGGATGTCTCTGTGATCTTCACCACCGCTTACGACCAGTACGCCATGCGCGCGTTCGAAGTGCACGCCGTGGACTATTTGCTGAAGCCCATCGGAAGCGAGCGATTTGAGGCTGCACTCGAACGAGCGAAGAGCCGCCTGGGCGCGAAGATGCCCGCCGCGCACGAACTCGCGGCCACAGCGCGGCCGCCGCAGCAATTTCTGGAACGCCTGGTGGTGAAGGACGGTACCAAGGTTACGCTGATCTCGGTCACCAAGCTCGACTATGCGGAAGCTCAAGACGACTATGTGGCGCTGGCCACTCAGGGCAAGAAGCATCTCAAGCAGCAAACCATCGCCGCCCTGGAAACGGGCCTCAACCCGGACTGTTTCGTGCGCATCCACCGCTCCTACATCGTGAATCTGGAGCGCGTTGTGCGCATCGAGCCTTACGGCAAGGACAGCCGCTTGGCCATTCTCACCGACGGCACGCGCTTGCCCGTCAGCCGCGCCGGCTACGCCCGCCTCAAAGCTCTCCTCGACGAGCGCAAATGACGCTTCTGAGTAGGCACATCCACAGCACTGTAATGATCTAGAACCCGTTTGAAAACCATGAGGGCTAGATGTACGGTTACGACTTAGCTGGCAAGTGGAATTGGCATTCTTGTTGATCCAGCGGGGTAGGCAGAAAAGCCTGCCCCAGGATCACAGCAAGAACCACGGATGCTCCCCATTCGTGCCTGGGAAAGCTCGGACTGACAGGAAATCTCTGGCGCTGAGAACTAAAACCTAGGGCTAACCACTTAAAACTCCGTGGTCAGGCGCTGAGCCGCCGCACCCAAATACGCGAAGTGGCTGGTTTGCCCAGGTGCATGGTCTTCCCATTGGATCGCAGCGTCATCGTTTCATCATACTCGCGCTTCCGCACTTCTACGGTCGTCGACGGCCGCAGGTGCAGCCCTTCGAGGAATTCCAGAAATTGCGCGTCCTTTTCGTAAACGCAAAGAATCTCGCCTGCTTCCTTCGCGCGCAAGTCAGCGAGCAGCACCGCACCTTGCTTTCGAAGCTGCGCGATTCCCCCGCGCATCGGAACGCCATGCGGGCAGCTCTTCTTGTCGCCGAATCGCTTGAGCAGCAGCGCTTCCACTTCCGGAGAAATCGCGTGCTCCAGCTGCTCTGCCTCGTCGTGAGCTTTCGCCCACGACAGCCCTATGACTTCCGTCAGCAGCATCTCTGCGAGCTGGTGCCTCAGAGCAAGATGTTCTGCTTTTTTGCGGCCTTTTTGCGTCAGATCGATTCGCCCGCTGCGCTCCACGCGTACGTGGCCATCCCGCGTCATGCGCTTCAGCGCCGCAGTCACGGCGGGAGGAGTCACTCTCAATTCCTCGGCGAGCCGCGCGCTGATGGGCATCTGGTCCTCTTCCAACATTTCCCAGATGGCCTTCAGATAGTCTTCTTGCGATACGCTTGTTTTTTCTCGCCGCACGCAACTCCTATCTTGTCGTGGTCTTCTGCTCCCTTTTCACTCGCAAGCCCTCAGCCAGCTGGTTCACGCGTCGTTTGATGCCTTCGAAGACGCGCTGATACGTTTCCGGCGCGGCGCCATAAGGATCTTGCACCATCCAGTCTTCGACCTTCTCGTGATTCCAGAGGGGTTGGTCTGGCTTGCCCGTCATGTTGATGATGATGTCCGCGGCTTCAGCGGCTTCGGGCGTGAGCGTATCGGATGTCAATCCGTTTGCAGAGTAGCCGTTCTGCAGGAGCGTTTGCTTGGTCTGCTCGGCCACGGATCCCATAGGTCTCAGTCCGGCGCTGGAGGGTTCGATCACATCGGCGGCGTCATAGCGCGCGATAGCTTCAGCCATCGGACTTCGGCAGGCGTTGCCGACGCACACGAAGAGCACCCTTGTCCGGCTGGAGTGCCGGGAGCCAGAATCTGTCTTCTTTTCTTTTCCCACGATTAGAACTTTGCGCCGCCAGCCGCTTGACTCGCCCCCGCCGCAACAAGGCCGAGGAAATGTTCATGCACAGTGGTATCGTCTGTCAATTCAGGATGGAACGTGGCGGCCATGATCTGGTCTCGCTGCACCAGCGCAGGCCTGCCGGCGTATTCCGCGAGAACTTTTACCCCCGGCCCGGCCCGTTCGATGATCGGTCCGCGGATAAAAACCATTTCCAGCGGCTCGCTCTTCAATTTCGTGGGCCCGCTGACCACGTCGCTTGCGATCTGCCGCCCGTACCCATTTCGCAGGACGGTCATGTCCAGCAATTTCAGGGAATCTTGTATGGGATTCTGCACTTCGCTAGCGAGCAGGATCGCTCCGGCGCAGGTCCCAAAGATTGCTCCGCCTTGCTTGGCGAATTTTTCAATCGCCTCCGCCAGGCCCTCTTCCCGCAGAAATTGCAACTGCGTCGTGCTCTCCCCACCCGGCAGAATCAAACCGTCGCAGCCCTCGAGCTGCGCAGGAGTCCGCACTTCCGCCGTTTCCACGCCCAGCCGCTCCAGCATCGCGGCGTGCGCTTCAAAATCACCCTGAACCGCCAGAATTCCAATCTTCAATTCTGTGCTCCGAATTTTCTTACCAGCCTCGCGTCGAGAGCATGTCCTTCTCTTCCATCTGCCGGACGTCGAGTCCTCGCATGGCTTCGCCCAATTCTTCGTGCGCTTCGAGAACAGCCTTCGCATCCTCGAAGTGCGTCGCCGCTTTCACAACGGCCTTTGCGCGAGTCTCGGGATCGCTGGATTTAAAAATGCCCGATCCGACGAACACCGCTTCCGCGCCCAGCCGCCGCACAAGCGCCGCGTCGGCCGGAGTGGCAATGCCGCCGGCAGAAAAATTCGGCACCGGCAGCTTGCCGGTCTTGGCGATCAGGCGAATCAATTCGAGCGGCGCGCCCAGCTCTTTGGCCTCGCGCATCAGTTCGTCGTCGCGCATGGTGGTCAGCTTCTTCATCTGACTGACGATCGCGCGCATGTGCCGGACTGCTTCCACCACGTTTCCAGAGCCTGCTTCGCCCTTCGTGCGAATCATGGCCGCGCCCTCCGCGATGCGCCTCAGCGCTTCGCCCAAATTGCGCGCGCCGCAAACAAACGGCACACGGTAATCATGCTTCCAGATGTGATTCTCTTCGTCCGCCGGCGTCAGCACTTCGCTCTCGTCGATGAAGTCCACTTCCAGCGCCTGCAACACTTCCGCTTCTGCGAAGTGCCCGATGCGCACCTTGGCCATCACCGGAATCGTCACTGTGGCCATGATTTCGCGAATCACTTTGATGGACGCCATGCGCGCCACTCCGCCCTCTTTGCGAATGTCCGAAGGCACGCGCTCCAGCGCCATCACCGCGCACGCACCGGCTTTTTCGGCGATCTTGGCCTGCTCGGCGTTCGTGACGTCCATGATCACGCCGCCCTTGAGCATTTCCGCCAGGCCGACCTTTACGCGCCATTCATTCGATCCTTTGCTTCCGTTGCCGCTTCCATTCACCTTCTTCGCGTCCATTGCACTTCTCCTCTCGGTCCCGAAATATTTTCTGATTTCCTTCAAACTAATGCCACGCGGCTGCGCTCCGCTCGGCGCACACCGCGCTGGCGTTTGCGCATCTCAATCTTCAGCAGTTCCGCGAGCGTCGCCACGCCTCGCGCAATTTGCTTCTCATCCAGGCTGGCGAATCCCAGCCGCAGCGTGTTCGGCAGCGGCGCTTGCACGTAGAAGTACCTGCCCGGCGCAAACAGCACGCCGCGTTCTTTTACGTGAATCAACAATTCGCTGGCATCGAATCCCAGCGGCAGTTCCAGCCACAGGCACATCCCACCTTCCGGCCGCGTCCAGCGCGTTCCTTCGGGCATGTGTTTGCGCAGCGCTTCGTCCAGTGCCGCCAAGCGCGACGTGTACACTTTGCGCATCTTGGCGAGGTGTTTGCTGAAGAGTCCCCGCCGCAAAAACTCCGCGAGAGTAGCCTGCGCAAGTTGGTCGGTGTGCAGATCGGTGGTCTGCTTCACCACGCGCAATCGTTCAATCGCTGCTGCAGGAGCGACAATCCAACCGACGCGCAAGCCGGGAAATGCCACTTTCGCAAAGCTGTCGATGTGAATGACCAGATTCGAACGGTCGAGCTGCTTCAGCGAAGGGATGCGTTCCTCGCGGGCATGCAGCCGCGCGTAGATGTGGTCTTCCACGACTGGCACCTGATGACGCCCGGCCAATTCCAATAATTTGCGGCGCGACGCCAACGGCATCGACGTTCCCGTAGGATTGTGAAAGTCCGGCGTAAGCAGGATGAGTTTGACACGATTCGCCGCCAGCGTCGCTTCCAACGCTTCCAGATCCAGTCCCAGCGGCGTGCCCGGCTCGGGATGCGTCCTCATCGGGACGCTCAAGCATCGCGCGCGTGCGCCGTGGAAAATTGCCACCGCTCCTGGGTACGTCGGGTTTTCCATAATTACGGAATCCCCAGGACGCACAAACGCTTTGCTGATCAAATCGAACGACTGCTGGCACCCATCGGTGATCAATAGATTTTCATCTTTGGCCGCGATCCCTTCGTGATGCAACATCTCGAGCAGCGCTTCTTTCAAAGGTGGGTAGCCATCCGACGGGCCAAGATTCAGCACTTCCGCGCCTTCACGCCGCAACACGGCGTTGACGCAGGTCTGCAATTCCTCGATGGGGAAAAATTCCTCTGCAGGCCGCGCCATCACAAAAGAGAGGGCATTTTCCGGCACGTTGGCGGTGAGGCGGCTCAGGATTTCTTCTCCACGTTCGTCGGCGAAGAGCAGTTCCCAGCGGATTCCGCCGTTGCCATTGAGGACCGGAGGCGCGGGCGGCGAAATCTTTAGTCCATTGCCGTTTCCTTTAATGAACGTGCCACGCCCCACGTGGCCTTGAATCAAGCCTTCCGATTCCAGTTCGGCGTAAGCATTAGCCACCGTGGTGCGGTGAACACCGAGCATGGTCGCCAGCTCACGGCTGGCGGGAATGCGGTCGCCCTGGCGCAAATCGCCCGCGTGCACGAGGGCACGCAGTTGGTCGCGAAGTTGGATGTACAGCGGAACGTGGCTCTGTGGCTGGAGATGAAGTGGAAGCATTGTCTCTCACCTTCGGCCAATTCTACCAGATATTGGCCTGCTGCAAGAGCCAAATTGTCTTTCAGCTGCGTGGCGCGGCCGTCGCGGCGATGTACGTGGCAGGACGTTTGCGCGCGAAGGAGGCCGCTACCCTAACGCAGACTGCACGCGGTCCGGCCTGGAGCCCAACAGCCGATTATCCGACTACACATCCTAGTGAAATGAGTTGCGCCCGCCGCGCCTTTCCTAGAGCGGGACCCGGTTCGCGAGCGGTCACGAGAACGCGTCCGTGCCGGATAGCTATTGCCACATCCGGACAAAAGGCGTTTCCGAAGAAACTCAAAGCCGATTGGGGACAACGGAGGTAGTATTCTCAGCGCGACATCTGCTCGTGAATGAGGTGGAAGGATGCCGTTGCGAGATCTAGCGTTCGCCGGCCGAACGCTCCGGAAAAGTCCTGTCTTCGCACTCACTGCCGCCTTAACCATTGCCTTGGGCGTCGGCGCGAGCACGGCCATCTTCAGCGTCACCAATGCCGTTCTGTTACGCCCGATTCCCTATAAAAACCCCGGTCAGCTCGTCATCATCCCCACCGACATGCGCAATCGCGGCGTCAAGGACTTCCCCTTTTCCAACGCAAACTTCATTGACTTGCGCGAAGCGACCAAAAACGAATTTCAGGGCCTCGCTGGAGTCTTCACGTTTCCCTTCACGTTGACGAGCGACGACGGTACGCCGGAACGCGTCAACATGGGCTTCGTTACTACGAACTACTTCCAGCTCGTTGGCGCGAATATCGCTATCGGCCGCGATTTCTCCGACGACGATGGCCAGCCGCAACCGCCCCCGCCCGCTCCAGGCACCCAATTGGCGACGCCCCCGCAGCGCCTGCCCCTGATTGCCGTCATTAGCTACGAATACTTCCAGCGCCGCTTCGGTTCGAATCCCGATGTGCTCGGAAAATCCTTAAATAATGGAAAGCCTTTCAGTCCGCGAATCGTAGGAGTCCTCAAGCCACATTTTCAAATATACTTTCCACGCTCTGCGGATTTGGAAGCCGCACCAGATATCTGGGCGGCCAATCGCCTCGGCTACAACGCTGAGCAACGAAATTCAGTTTCGATGCGCGTGATCGGCAGATTGCAGCCGGGCGTCACCATCGCGCGGGCCCAAGCTGCCGCCGATCAGGTCGCTGCAGAAGCGCGCAAGCATTTCAATATCGAAAACACCGCGGGCTACGCCATCCGCGTCGAACCCATGCGCCAGCATCTCGTCTCCGAAGTCCGCCCCGCAATTCTCGCTTTGATGGGCGCCGTTATTTTTCTCTTGCTCATTGCGTGCGCCAACGTGGCCAATCTTTTGCTGGTGCGCGGTTCTTTGCGCCAACGCGAACTCGCCATCCGTTCCGCCATTGGCGCCAGCCCCTGGGATCTCGCGCGGCAGATACTCTCCGAAGCCTTGCTCCTCGCGGCCATCGGCGCCCTGGGCGGCCTCGGCATCACCTGGCTCGGAATTCAGGAACTCCTTGCCATCGCTCCTGCATATCTTCCGCGCCTCGATACGATTCGCATTGATTCAGCTGTGCTGATTTTCACCATCGTCTCGAGCCTCGCCGCCGCCACAATCTTTGGTCTAGCCCCGGCGTGGCGCGCCGCCCGTCCGGACGTCATGCTCGTTCTGCGTAGCACCAGCCGCAGCCAAGGCCTCGCCAGCGGCGGTCTCTCGCGTACGATCGTCGTCAGCCTCGAAGTTGCTCTCGCTTATGTACTCCTCATCGGCTCGGGGCTTATGGTCCGCAGCTTTCTCGAATTGCAGCGCATCGATCCCGGCTTTAGTCCTCACGGCCTCCTCACGTTTCAAGTTCAGTCCGATCGATTTCTCCAGAAGCCTGAAGAACGAGCCGTCGCTACTCGCCAGCTCGAAGATCGCCTCCGCGCCATCCCCGGCGTTCAAAGCGTCACGGCTTCAAATCCATTTCCGCTCACAGGTGGCTACAGCCCGATTCGCTGGGGCACCGAAGAAGCACTATCAGACGCGAGTAAATATAAGGCCGTCGATCCTCTCATCGTGCTTCCCGGGTACTTCGAAACCATGCAGACGTCTCTGCTCGAAGGCCGCACCTTCACCGACGATGACAACCAACCGGGTCGCACGTATGCTGTCGTCGATAAAATTCTGGCTGACCGTGCGTATCCTGGTAAATCGGCCGTAGGCAAGCGCATCCTTATCCGTATTCAAACGCCCGAACCAGTATGGGTCGATATCATCGGCGTCGTCGCGCACGAGCGCGGCGTATCGTTGAGCGAGCCCGGACGCGAGCAGGTTTACTTTGCCGACGCATACATCGGTTCCGGCGCCACCGATCACTGGGCCCTCCGAACCGGCACTGATCCAGCGCGATACGCGAATGACGTGCGTGTTGCCATCAAAGCATTCGACCCACACCTCTTGATCACCGACATGCAGCCCATGGACGCTGTCATCGAAAAAGCACAAGCCGGCACGCGATTCTCGTTAATCCTGATCGCATCGTTCGCGGTAATCGCGGCATTGCTCGCAGGGGTTGGACTCTACGGCGTGCTTGCGACCGTCGTGCGACAGCGCACTGCGGAGATCGGAGTTCGAATGACTCTCGGAGCTGGGCCTAGCCAAATCTTCCAGCTCATCGTAGGGCAGGGACTTCGCCTCACAGGGATCGGCGTCATCGTAGGTTTGTTTACGGCCTTCGCCCTCACCCGCGAGATGGCTTCGATGCTCGTCGGTATTAAGGCCACCGATCCCGCAACTTTTGTCACGATGGCGGTAGTGTTCTTTCTGATCGCTGCCATGGCGTCTTGGCTACCCGCCTGGCGGGCGGCAAGCCTCGACCCGACCGCGGCTCTTCGCGAGGAGTGACAGTCCTGCTTTGCGGTGCAACCTGAGAAAGAGGTCGAGCAACTACTTTCTGACCCGGACATCCGTACGCTTCAGTGCTCCTCTCCTGTTGGACTGGATACGTGGGACCTTCTCAACCGAAATCTATTCGCACGAAGGCCGGAGATTGAACTTAGGGTTTACGGTTTCTATTCGTTGGTTTGTGATTTGTCATTCGTGCGCCGACGGTTGCTGGACAAGTGAAAACCTCCCGATGGTCGTGTCCAAAACGCCGGGCGCGACCGAAATCTACATCCAAGTGCGTCCAAAACTTACGGTTTTAATGGAGATTTTGGGGTTGGGAAGCCCGCAAGCTCAACCGCATCAACAGGGTTTATGGAGCGGGCGATGGGAATCGAACCCACATCTGAAATGTGGAGAACCCTCTGGGAAAGAACTCCTGCCACTTCCCCGCGCTAGTCATCTGGCGAGAGGGGGATGTCCGGCATCTGGTCGGATTTCTTCGCGCCGAAGTGATCCGCAAGTTCCTCACCGCTAAAGCTGTGCGTAAAGCTCTCTTTGATCTCGGGCAGCATCGAGCTGTTCCACTCGTACCACCCGCGCGCAAGTCGCTGATAAACGTCTTTCTTGCGTTCCTTTAGGTTGGCGCGTTCAAGAGGATCTTCAACCACGTTGAAAAGGAACGTGTTGTCCAGAATTTTGAGGAACTTGTAGTCGCCGTCGCGTGCCGCCCGCTGCGCGTTGGCCTTGTAACGCCAAAACAGCTTGCGCGAAACCGGAGAGCCACTCTGCGTGAGCATTGGCAGCAAGTTGATGCCGTCGAGAGGATAGGCCGGGTCGGGCAAGGCGCCGGCGGCGGCAAGCAACGTGGGCACCCAGTCCATGCTGATGGAAACCTGGTCGGTTGTGTGGCCCCGCGGAATGCGGGCCGGCCAGGAGACTATTGCGGGGATGCGCAGGCCGCCTTCCAGCAATTCGGTCTTTTTCCCGGTGAATGGCCAGGTATCGGCGAAGCGCTCTCCGCCGTTGTCACTGGTGAAAATTACTATCGTGTTGTCTGTCAGTCCATTGACATGCAGAGCTTGCAGTACACGGCCAACCTGCCTGTCCATTTCTTCAATCATTCGCTGGTATGTCTTCTGCGAACCGCCGTCGAAAGCACCAAGGCCGCCGCTACCCGACTGCCGTAACCGCTCCGACTCCGCCTCGTCGTCGGGGGCCTCCCAAGGCCAGTGCGGCGCGTTGAAGTGGAGGCTGAGCAAGAATGACTGGCCGGATTTTGCGTATCCATTCACCACGTCCACGGCACGACTTCCAAGCAAGTCGGTTAGGTAGCCCGCTTGATGGAGCGGAACATCGTCGTTCCAGAGATCATCCCTGCCGCCTGCACTGTGCGAGAAATAGTCCACTGCCCCGCCGCGAAATCCATAGAAATGATCATAGCCACTCTTAAGGGGGCCAAACTTTGGCAGAGCTCCCAGGTGCCACTTGCCGACCAACGTCGAGCCGTATCCGGCTTTCTTCAGGAGCGAGGGGAGAGTCGGGTGTTCCGGGGGAAGACCGACATCCGGATTGCCCGCTAAAGGCTCCTCCAGACCAAGCCGCAGCCGATACTGGTAGCGGCCTGTGATCAGCGCCGTGCGCGTGGCAGTACATACGGCAGAATTCGCATAACCCTGCAGAAAACGAAATCCTTGCGTGGCGATACGGTCAATATTCGGCGTGCTGAGATCTGGACGCCCATAGCAGGACACGTCGGCATAGCCGAGATCGTCTGCGAGAATGAAAACGATGTTGGGAGGCTTTGCCGATGGTGGCGCGCCTCCCGTGCCGCTGCGCAGAGCTAACCCAATCATTCCGGCTGCGGCCCCGCGCAGAAGCTCACGTCGCGTAATCGGCTCTTTACGTGCGAACATGATGGAACCTCCCCTACGGGATGACGCATGTCATCCGTCTCAAGATTTCCGTCCCGCTCTACGTCCGGCCCAGAACCAGCCGGTCGACGCGGCGGCTCAGGTCACGGAGGTAGGCCTCGTCTCCGGCTTTCAGTTCGGCAATGGCGCTTCCTGCGTAGCCAATTTCTCGAAACGCATTGCGCACCGCTTCCCAATTCACATCGCCATCCCCAAGATTCACCCACTCGTAGCCATTTTCCTTGCGTTTGAAATCTTTCAAGTGGACTTTGACGATGCTCTTCCCCAGCGTGCGAATCCAGTCCTGCGGATAGCCGTACAACAGCACATTCCCGACGTCGAACCATGCTTGAATCCAGGGAGATTGGAATTCCTTGATGTACTCGGCCATTTCCAGAGGACTCAGCAGAAACTTATTCCAGACTTCTTCGATGGCGATCACAATTTTCAATTCCTCGGCGAGCAGCAATAGCTTGCGAATCTCCTTCTGGGAACGGCTCCAGGCATCGCGATAAGAGGTCTGCGGATTCACGACCGCAGGCACGAGCAGAACTGCGTCTGATCCCCAGAGCTTGGCGTTGTGCAGCGACGTGCGCATTCCCGCCAGGCTCTGCTCCACGACCGCGGCGTCGCTCGAGGAGAGCGGATACTGCCAGTGGTCCATGTTCATCACGGAATCGATGCGCAGGTTGGCGCCGTCTGCGGCTTTCTTGATTTCCTCGGCCTCGTGTTGGTCCGGCGTCGTAGGCGCTTGAATCACATCGAAGCCTACATCGCGCGCCATTTTCAAGCGGTCCGCATAGCTCAACTTGGCTGGCAGCATGTCGAGGAGTACGCCCTTCTTGATTGGCAATGGTGCGGGAGGCGAAGTCGCGAGCATGTCGCTCGATGCGGACGAAGGTGCAAGGAGTTCGCTGAGTCCGAATGGGCCAAGTCCTGGTGAACAAGCCGTCGCTACAGCGGTTTTCAGAAAGTCACGACGCGAAGGGTTTTCCGTGGACATAGACACCTCAGAGGGGCCTGCGAAACACCCCCGATGCAACGCGCATTCCCATCCGGCAGGATCGGCCGCCAGAATCATTTCGGAAAAAACCCGAGATCCAGAATCGCGGCTTCAGCGCAATTTATTCAGGTCAATCTTGGGATCCCATGCTTCGCGGGACTTCAGCGTCTCTTCCCAACTGACTTCGCGGCCGGAATACGCAGCCGTCCGCGCCATCATGCAGGAAAGCGCAGATTCCGCACCTTTGTCGGCCTGATTGTGGAAATTCCCGCCGGTAATACTCTCCACAAACGCCTTCTTCTTTTCGCGATCCGCAAATTCAAGATTTGAAGTGAATCTCCCGGTCGCGGAAAAGGCCTGCCCGGCGTCTTTGGCGGGAGTACCCTCCGCCTGCCACGGTTCGTCTCCCCAGATTCCCAGCGGCCCGGTGTACGGAGACTGCGAAGTCCCTTTGGTGCCGAAAAAGCGCTCCGTCACTTCCCACCAGCCCCTGGCGAACTGCGTCGAACTGAAGGTAACGTCCACGCCGTCAGGATAATGAAACAGTGCGTCGTAGTTGCCATAGACGTCTCCGTCGGCGGGCCTCCCCGCGCGGCCGCCGCTCGCCGAAGCCTTCAGCGGATGGGCCTTCAATACCCAGTTGCAAATATCAATGACGTGAATGTTTTGTTCCACGATAATGTCGCCGGAAAGAGCGCGGTCATAGACCCAATTGCGAAGGCGGCGCTCGACGGGCGTGGCGTCCGGCCAAGCCGGCCGGTCCAGGTAGCCCGCAAAATAGTGCGATTCGCCACAGACGATTTTACCCAGCGCGCCACCGTGAATGCGCTTCACCATTTCCACGAACGGGGGGCAATCACGAATCTGAAAGCCGACGTCCAGGCTCAGTTTCCCTTGGGTGCGCTTGCCGATTTCCATCACCTTCAAAGCACCCGGCACATCCACAGCTACGGGCTTTTCGAGATAGACGTGTTTGCCCGCCGCGACGGCTGCCTCCAAATGCTGCGGGTGGTAATACGGCGGCGTGGCGATGACGATGGCATCCACTTCTTTCGAAGCGGCAATCTGCTGGAAGGCATCCGCCCCCACAAAAAGCTGCGAAGCGTCCAGCGCCGGGTACCCTTTGGCTTGTTGCATTTTGTTGAAGTCGTCCCGAGCCTTGTCCAACTGGTCCTGAAATAAATCGCCCAGCGCCACCACGCGCGCTCCGCCTGTATCAACCATATTGGTTGCGTCTTCAGTGCCGCGCCCTCCGCACCCCAGCAATGCAACGCGCACCGTGGAATTCGCGGCGGTCCCGCGTACCAGTTCCGGTTTGAGGAGAAGCATCCCGGCCGTAGTTGCCGCTGCGCCGAGAAACTTCCGGCGGTCAACCTTGGCCGAACAACTCGCCCCCTGTTTTGCGTCTCCTGACATAGCTCCTCCGTCCTCTTTGTGGTGCGCAGTTCCCTTTGGTTGCGAAAACTATCCGATCAACTTTTCGAGATAAGCTTTCGCTGCTCGCACGTCTTCTACTTGCTGCGGACCCGAAATCTCCCGCTCGATGGTGACGGCGCCGCGATAGTTCAGTTCTTTCAGCCGCGCGACGATCCGCGGAAAATCCACTTTACCTTTGCCAATGGGAACTTCCTCGCCCAGCTTCCTCGGGTTTGTCGGCCACAACCCGTCCTTGGCGTGGATGCCCTGGACGTACGAGCCGAGCAATTCGATCGCATCCACAGGATTCGCTTTGCCATAGAGAATCAGGTTTGCAAGGTCGAAATTCACGCCCTGATTGTCCAGTCCGACGTCTTGAATGGCGCGGACGAGGGCGATGGGCGTCTCCTGCCCGGTTTCGTAACGAAAATTCTGGCCGTTGCGTTTGCAGTAGCCCACGACTTCGCGCATCGCGGTGATAGTTTCCTGGTAAACCGGGTCATTCGGATTTTCCGGGATGAACCCGCAGTGCGTTTGCACGGCATCGATGCCGCACTGTTTGGCGAAGTCCGACGCTTTCTTGATGTGCGCGATGCGCGCCGCTCGCGTTTCGCGCGGCACCAAGCCAATGGTCAGCGGCCCGTCGTAGAAGTCCCACACTTCCCTTCCTGGTCCACCGACAACGAGCGAAGTCGCCTCAATCTGGTATTTGTCAAGTGCCTGACGCAGGCGGCCCGCCAACACCGAGTCGATCTCGTCAACAAACACTTGGCACGTCGGCAGGCCGAGATCGTGAACTTTAGCAATCGCATCGTTGGGGTCCCTCCCGATGCCGAGAATCAGGCCAAGGCGCAGCGGCTTCTTCCCTTCGTTGGCTGGTACCGTTGGATCCGACTGCATTGCGGTGAGATTTGACATGACCCTGTTGGCAGTAAACCCTTCGCTCAGGGCAGCGCCAATGGGGCGCAGGCCAGTCGCCAACGCAACAGTGGAAGTTTGAAGGAACGTTCGACGATTCCGTTTGATCATGGGTGCGCCTCAGAAAGGCGAGTTCGGCATTGGCCTAGGACCGATGCTCTCTACTTCTCCTGAATAAGAATGTCCTTCCACCTCATCCTCACGCCGCCGCCGGTGTGAATCTGCAAGCCAATCACGCCATCGGTGAATTTCGGCGCCTCGTCGGTGAAGTCGACGATTTTCACGCCATTGAGCTGCGTCACGATGTGATTTCCCTGCAGGGATACTTCGAGGTCGTTCCATTCGCCCGGTTTGAGCGCCTGCTCTCCTTCCGGCGTCGGCATCTTCACCCAGCCGCGCCCACCGCTCTCATAGAGCCCACCGGTATGCTTGCCTACGCTTGGATCCACTTCCACCTGCATTCCTTCAATGTCCGGGCCATGTTCGGGATTGATCCCCGTAATGCGCGAGTGGACAAACACGCCGCTATTACCAGCCGCCTCGCCCCTGAACTTGAGGCGCAAGTTGAAATCACGATACATCTTTTCGGTCGTCAGATAGCCATATTTGTTGCCGGCGCTCTCGCAAAGGATAGTGCCCTGCTCCACAATCCACTTCTCCGCGCCGTTATTTTTCCAGCCTGTTAAATCCTTCCCATTGAAGAGAGACACCCAGCCACTTTGCGGCGAGGATTGCGCCACAATCACAGCTCCGAACAACACTGCTGCGGCAAGAACAGAGGGCCTGGTCGAAGGAAAGTTATCACAAATTCAGCGGAGCTCCCGCCTGTTCCTTCACTCGACCGCGGACCACTGACCAGGCGGCTTGACCCCCATCCGTCCGTTCGTCTCGCCGGCTTCCAAGTCGCGGATACACAGCTTCGTCAGGTCGCTTGGGTCGCGTTGATAAATCTGTTTCAGCGGGAGATCCGTGTCGTCAACTTCATACTCTCCGGACGCCATGTCTTCCGCATCATCCGTCGAGGAAGTCACCACAGGGCTTCCCTTCCGAACGCGCACGCGGAATTCCCGCGAGGCCGGTTCATAATTCGCATAGCTGAAACAATGGCCGATGCAGGCGCGCTCGACCGCGTGACCGGCAAATGAAATCCGTGAATCTGCGGGAGCCCGCACCGTCACGATCACACGCGTCCCCGCAGGCAAATCGCTTACTAACTTCTCTGCGTTTGCTTCCAGCTGGTTCAGCCAGGCCGTGTCCTGGTACAGAAACACAAAGAAAACGATGGCACAGATGCCGAAGCCCGCAACGTGCCATCTTCGTGGCTTCAGGCACCCAAGAAACCAAAGGCCGAGAATCGCGGCGATGGTGGTAAGCCTTGAGCCAAGCAGACCAATCCAGCCGCCATAAATCGATGGCCGCAGATTCTCGGGCAGCAGAGCTGACGCGCAAAATGCGACTACATATAATTCGAAAGGCAGTTCGAACTGTTTCCAGGAAGAACGATCCGTCCTCCGCGTATACAGGTCCACGGCTACGCATGCTAATCCGAATAAGAATGCGGCTGCGGCGAGAAGGAAATAACGCTTTCCGTAAAGTGCCAGTTGATCCGCGCCGTCGTAGAAATAGAATGGTCCACGATCCCAGTCCGCGAAGAGTGAAGGCCGGTGCGAGACGTACAAGGAAACCGCCGCGAACGCGCTCGCGGCTGCCAGCGGCAGCCCCAATTTCCAGCCGCCCGGTAATTTTGGTCTCACCCTGATGTAGGCGAGTGTTGCAACCAGCCACAGGAAACCGATGGGGTGCGCGAACAACGCCAGTACCGCGAACGGGATTGCCGCGATCCATTCGAATCGCCGCGCCCGCCAGACAATTGCCAACCCAAAGCAAGCGAGTCCGAGCGACAAATAGTAGTTCATGAAACCCATGCTGAAGGAATAGCCGTAGGCCAGCATGGCGATGCACGGCGCGAGAAACCACGGCGGCCGTTCCGTGACCGTTCGAATGTACGCGAAGACTCCCCAGAAAAAAACCAGCACACAAGCGGAAACAACGAGCTTATCTGCTGCCGCAAGCCCGAACAAATTCGCAGTTCGCAGCAGTGCGACATCGAACAAAACGTTGTTCCACTGCTTCGCGATGTATAGTCCCGGTGCTTGCTCCTTTTCGATCAACTGCGCCAGCCATGCGTTGTAAACATGGCTCGCCAGGTCGCCCGCCTCGATGCGCCGGTGCCACCAGCACGGAACAAGAATCAACGCAGAAACCGCGAGTGCTACGATAATCTGGGATCGGAAACGTCGCCAGCTCGCGAAGAATAAGCCTTCGCTCTCGATAAATGTTTCAGTCAAAAGCAGCCTCACCTAAGCACACCCATGTCGCGCGGCATTCTACTATCTTCTGCCGGTGGCAGATGCGCGCATCCCGAATTGCTTGCGGGATTATGAGAAGTGATGCACCAACAGCATTCAAAACATCGACGGCCATCACAAGAGGAGGAATTGTGGCGACTTTACTTGGAAGCTTGGTTTTCGCCCAGGCGCTTCAATCGATCCCGCAAGCGCCGCTGGAGCGGCGTGGGCGTATTGGGATTGAAAGCCACGAGATACCAGAGCGGCTGGCTGCGATCACGGCTCAGCCACGTCAGCGTGTTCGCGTCCGCGTTGGGATGCCGGGCGACATTTTCACGAATTGCCCCGTACGGATGTCTTGCCAGCTTGTTCAGGGTCTTGGCATTGGCGCGCGGATGCTCGCTAATCAGCCGCAGCAAGTAGTAATCTTCTTCCGGCGCCTGCTTCACTAGCTTTTCCAGCATTTCGGGCTTGGCATCGGAGCTCAGAACCAACCCGATTTTTTCATCCCAGGCAGTATTAATTTGATTCAAATCGCGAGTCCGCGCGTGAATCAACTCTTCTAGAATGCGCCGTTCCTGCTGCATCCGCGCGATCGGCAGATCCGTGCCCTCGAGGGAATCGAGTACGCGAAGAAGGTGCTGCCTCTCGCCAAAGACAATCTGAGAGGTGCGCGTGTTTGCGCCTTTTTCCTTCTCCTTATGCTGAACCAAGTCGGAACGTCGCATGGTTTGGTTGCTCCAGCCCAATGCCTTCACGAGCTCGTTCAGGGATCGGGCGTTTACTGCCGCATTCAAGTCACACGCCACACGAAAGGATCAAATCACTTCCTTGTGGCTTCACGAATTATGTTCCCGCTGCGCGATGCGGTAAAGTTTGGAGCGAACCGCGTGTGCCCGAAGTGCAACTCCGGTCCCGCGCTTTGCGGCGTTGTTTTTGACTGGTCAACGAGGGTAGAGACGATGTCGGCATTTGAAGAACATAAGGAAGAGCTGGAAAAATTCGAGCAGATGTTTGGCCGCGAGCGTGGCCGGCTGGCGGTGTCACTCGACCGTTTGACCAACGCACTCGTGCTGGTGGGCCAGCACGGCGTTTATTGCACCAGTCAGCGTAATCCCACGGTGCCGGCGATGGACCTGCGCGTCATCAATCAAGAGCTGGTGCACGCCAAGGAATTGGTGCAATCGGTGATGGAAGAGATTCGCCAGTCGAGGCAGAAACCGCAGAATTAATCTCACGGTTTCTCGACTATGCAGCACGTTTCATCAAACCCAATTTTGTCCAGTACTCCGGAAATGCCCAGCCCCTTGCGATTCCTATTCAGGCTGCAAAAAGGGATTCAAGTGGCGCTCGTTCCCGATGGTCGTGACGGGGCCGTGGCCCGGGTGAACGATGGTCGCGTCCGGCAGGTGCATCAGTTTTGTGCGCAGCGATTCCATAATCTGTTCCATGGAGCCGCCCCACAGGTCGGTGCGCCCGATGCTGCCGGCAAAAAGCGTGTCGCCGGAAAAGAGCTGCGGCGCGTGAGGCGCAGTCTCTTCGGAGTCATCTGGCGCGACAATTTCTTGCGAGTTATCGCGAGCAACTGTTTTGTTCAAAAGATCCTCGATGGAGATTTCATCGCCCGCCTCATCTTTAACACTGATTTTCTTCGGCGCAGCGGCCGTGACTTTTCCTGCGTCATGCGGGAGATACAGCGAAACGCTTCCGGGAGTGTGCCCCGGCGTATGAATCACCTGCGCTTCAAACGGTCCCCAGCGAAGAACATCGCCCTCTTTTAGCAACTGATCCACGTCGGTGAGCTCCGGAGGTATGACCCCCAGGAACGCCGCCTGCTCGTCCATCGCCTGATAGAGCGGCAGGTCATCTCGGTGCATCAGCACGGGGGCGCCCGTGTATTGATGAAGTTTGCTCAAGCCTCCGACGTGATCGATATGCGCGTGCGTGCTGACGATAGCTTTCACGATCAGCCGGTGGCGCCCGATCAGGTCCAGGATGCGCGTGACTTCGTCGCCTGGATCCACTACCAGGGCTTCGCGAGTGGCGGGATCGCCGATGATCGAGCAATTGCACTGCAGCATCCCCACTGGAATGGTGATGTGTATCAAGCCGTCAGTAACGGCACTGAGTGCGCGCCGGCCGTCGCTCATAGGCGGAAGTATATCATTGGAGGAGAAGCTGGATGCGACGGCGATCGCTGCCCCGAACCACTTACGGACTCCAGATCAGATTACTCTTTGTTAGACTAAACCTTGGAGGATACGCGAACTCTTGGAAACGGCTGCAACAGGCACGGCGATGAACACTCCGCTGGCGGCGACGCACCTTGCCGCGGGCGCGAAGATGGGCGTTTGGTTCGGATGCGCGCTGCCGGATTATTTTGGCGACCCGGCTGCCGAGTATCGCTCCGCGCGCGAAACCGTGGCGCTGATTGATAAGAATTACCGCGCCTATCTCTCCTTCGCCGGGCCCGACCGCGTGCGCTACCTGAACGCGATCCTGACCAACAACATCAAGGATCTCCCTGCAGACCACGGCATCATTTCGCTGTTGCTCAATCCGCAGGGGCATATTCTCGCGGAGATTGCGACGTACGCGTTTGAGGACCGGCTCCTCTGCGTATCCTACGCCACGATTCGCCAGCGGCTCATCGAATGGCTCGAAAAATACATCATCATGGATGACGTGACGCTCACCGACGAGACGCCACGCTACGGCACGCTGGCGCTGGAGGGCCCCAAAGCCGCCTCCATCGTCAAGGAGATTTCTGGCGCCGATTTCGCCAACTTTGACGAGCTCTCCTCTCACGGCGGAGCTGTCGGTTCGATTCCCTGCCGGATCACGAAGCGCTCTCCGGGAGGAGTCTCCGGCGCGGAATTCTTCACCGCCAGCGAAAGGCTGGCCGAGCTCTGGCAGGTTCTTTTGGATGCGGCTCGCTGGCAGGGCGGCGGGCCAATAGGGTACACGGCGATGAGCGGCCTCCGGCTCGCCCAGGGCGCACCGTGGTTTGGCTACGACTTCGGCGAGAAACAAATCCCACACGAAGCAGGATTGCAGGACAGCCACATCAGCTACACCAAAGGGTGCTACACCGGCCAGGAAATCGTCGAGCGTGTGCGCTCTCGTGGCCAGGTCAACCGCCAGCGCGTACGCCTTGCCTTTTCCGGCGATGTTGTGCCTGAAGCGGGCACGTTGCTCACTCTGGGCGGGAATGACGTAGGCTACGTCACGCGCGCCGCCAGGACCTGGGATCCGCCGCGCATCCTCGGAATGGCTTACGTCCGCAAAGAAGCCCTCACCCCAGGAACGGCGCTTCAGTGGAGCAACGGAACCGCGACGATTACGAAGTGAGCCGGAAGAGTGCCGAGGGACTTGTCAGTACGTAGGCCAATTACTGCGTTGTTGTCATGGGAAGAGTGAAACTCATCCTCGGGCTAGCCGTTCTTGCATTAGCCATCATCGCGGGCTGGCAGATTGCTTCGTGCGAACTGGCCAACCTTGAGTTCCATGGGGAACTCGTGGACCTTGCGGCGCAAGGCGGCGCCCGAATCGGGTTGCTCTCTTTCAATACAGATGAGGAACTCCGTGACGCCGTCATCAGCAAAGCCAAGACGCATAAGATTCAGCTTGAACCTGCGCAGGTGACAGTGGAGCGCACGGGCACCGGCCCAACGCAGATCATATATCTTGCGGCGGACTACAAAACGCGCGTGACGCTACCAGGATTCTCCTTCACGCTCCACTTCCATCCGTCGAGCGCAAAGTAAGCCATTACTTGGCTGGCGTCCTAGGTGTCCTGACTATCGGCCTTCGACCCTTGCGGCGCGAGCGCCAAAGCTCCAGGCCGACGGCTCTGAGGAAGTCGCGTCCCCAAATGCCAACGAGCAGAGCGGCTCCGAAAAGGAACACGGCGTCAAGGCTGGCCAGGTCTCGCCGGGTCCAATAGACACCCTCCTCGACGCGAAGCCAGAGCGCAAACTCGTCCAGGGTGAGAGCCGCGCCCACACCGTAGAGCAGGGACATCAAACGGCTAGCGAAGAGAGACGACGACTTGGCTCCCGTCCCCACTTCGAGCAACCAGCAAAACCCCACCGCTAGCAGAAGCAGAATCCCCCAGACCAGGTGATGGATGTGCGTCCCGTGAATGTAGACATAGTGAAAAGGGCCAGCGTTACGGTAAGCGCCGTACGCCATTGCGCGCGCAACGCCAAACGTGATGAAGAACCCAATGGCCGCCAGGAGAAGGCGGCGCTTCGGCCGATCACGGACATGCAGGTGAAAGAGTACACCGACTTTCGGATTATGAAGGACCAAAAGGACGACAGCGACAGTCACAAGAACAGACAAACCGAGCAGCCAGGTCTTGGCCAGCATGATGGCGCGTTCCCCCTTGTCCCGAACGGTAGTTTCAGTGCGGCCCGGACTCGGGAAGTATATGTTTCGATGAAAGGGAGTCCTATTGAATATCTGGAACTACTCGAATAGCGTTCCACTGATTTAAGGGTTGGCTGGTTCCTGCCTGGGAACATTGCGCGTCAGCTTGCGCATGACAAATTCTTGCAGGAGGTTGACCGCGGAAGATTCGCCAATCCCGATTAGAGTGTTCTCGAAGGTTAACTCCGCTCCACGGCTGTCCGCTGGATAGTAGAGATTGGAGATGCCGCCTGCGGCGAGGCTTCCGAGGATAGCCGAATAATCTGCCTGCCAGTGTCCGTCGTCGCCCTTGCAAATAACGGAATTGGCAAGCGCATATAGAATCCGCGATCGCTTACTGCCGCTTCCCTTGTAAAAATAACGCGGATCTTGCTTCAAGAGCGATGGCAGTATGGCGCCTCCGATGTAGGTGCTTGCCACAAAGTCCGCGTAGGAAGCCCCGAATCGCTTTCCATAACCTTGTGCGCCTTGGCCATATCCACTGAAATAGTTTTGCGACTGCTGAATTCCCGCAATCGCCCCGGTCACCCCGAAGCTAACCGGGTCCACGGTGGTCTTCCAGGCCAGCTCGAACTTTTGCTTCGAGCTAAGAGGGACTGCATTGCGGTCGTAGCTGACGTAAAAATTTGGAACCACGCCGAGCACTCGCTGCTTCTCTTCCGCCTTGATCTGGTCTTCCGCCACTTCGATCCGCGAGGGGACGACACGCACCTCAGTGACAGCACTGGCAAGGGCCATGGCGATCTGCGGGACTGTGTAGCTCTCCCCCGGCCGCAGAATTCCTGAGGATGACTGCGTTGTGAAGCCCGCTGACGCAACGGTGATCTGGAAGGACCCGGGGGCAACATTGGCAAAGGAGAACTGCCCATCGTCACCGGACGTAACCTCTTGGTCTGGAAATTGATCTTCGCGGGAAAGCTTCACCCGGGCTCCGGGGACGGCGGCTCCCGTTTGGTCAACAATTGCCCCGCTGATGTTCCCTAGCAATCGCGGATCGAGCGGATGCTCGGCCGCCGACGTCCCCGTCCCCTGAGACTGCGCCGCAGCAGGAATGCCCCAAGGCAGGAAACCCAGGCTTAGTGCCAACACCCAACCCGCGTATCTAGGCATAGTCGTGACCATCCCTCTTCACTATGATGCTATGCCCGAGGATTTAGATTCCCGATGAAGTAGACACCCCAGGTGTCGGTTGATGCACCTAGGCTTTTGGTTTCCGGCGAGCCAACTGGAAGGTCATGTGGAGGATTAGCTTGCGGTCGTCATTGGAGAGACGGCCGAGAAGTTGGCGCAGGCGCTTCAAAAAGTCCGCCGACTCACCATCGCTTCCCCATTCCCCGCCGTCCGAGGAGAGGCCTTTCGGGAGCGCGGGGATCTCGGGTGGCGTTTCCCCGTTGTAAAAGAGCTGGTACATGGGAACTTCGAGAGCGCGGGCCATTTTTTCCAGCGTCTCGATGCTCGGGACGGTATGGCCGTTCTCAACACGCGAGACGTAGCAGCGCAGCAGGCCGGTGCGCTTCTCGATGTCACCTTGCGAGAGGTCTTTCTTCTCGCGGATAGCGCGTAGACGATCCGAGATAACCATAGCGTTCTATTTGTATCCTATGATGTATCGGTAGCTAAATAATTGACTTATTGTCGGAAGCGGATGAGCAACCGCCCCTCGAGAGGAAGATCGAAGCAGATTTTGGTGGAGAGACTCACTCAAACTCGCGGCGAGGGGACGATTGCTCCGGGCCGACGCGGCCAGAGGTGATTTCGGCCCTGAAATAGTTTTCGCCGAGGATGGGGGAGCCTGCGAGGCGGCGAAGCATGGCGATCTGGCCGACGTGATTGAGAGCGTCGGCAACAGGGCCTTGGAAGATTCCTTCCACTGATCCGTGCAGCGGGTCGCTGGAAGCCAGAGAGTCATCAAATCTTCTTACCGCTAAAAAAAAACGATCGATTTCGGCGTTCCAGGGCAACGGAGTGGAATCGTGCCAGGTCTGTTGCCCCTTGGCGATGGAGAGCGCCCAGTCAAACAAATCGCCCATATGTGCGAGGATTTGCGCAGGCGTGCGCGTCTTGTCTCCGATGTGGAAGCTATCGAAGTGCGCCGGAGCGCCGCGCAGTGTTTTGCCGCCGCGGTACGAGACAGTCGCCAGAGTGTGCCGAAGAAATTGACGGGCAGGATCGGATGATTGGTCCATTGAAAGACTCCTGGAATTTGTCTTCCGAAAAAGCACGGTTACGAAAACACGACAGCAAAGAGTTTTAACACAGAGGACTCAGAGAACACAGGGGGATACGGAGAAAGACAAGGGCAGACGGCGAAAGGCGGTACCGAAGTCGAGCGTAAAATGGGCGACGACGGTCAGCGTTACTGCTTGGTGTAAACGCGGACATAGTCGACGAGCATCTGCTGCGGAAAAACCGTGGTGGCGTCGGGCGATCCGGGCCAATTGCCGCCAACGGCGACGTTCAGGAGGATGAAGAAAGGATGATCGAAGCTCCAAGCACCGCCAGCGGGCCACTGGGCTTGCGAAAACGTAACGTAGAGATTCGAGTCAACGTAGAAGCGCACGGTGCCGGGTTCCCATTCAACAGCGTAAAGATGAAAATCGTCGGCAAAATTCTGGCCGGCAGGAAGGCTGAACGGCGCGGTGGCATCGCTCGTTTGGGCCACGGAGCTGGAGCTGTGGAGCGATCCGTGGACGGTGCCGGGCTCCTTGCCGATGTTTTCCATGATGTCGATTTCGCCGCACTTGGGCCAGCCGACGGAACCGATGTCATTCCCAAGCATCCAGAAGGCGGGCCACATTCCCTGCCCCGCGGGAATTTTGATGCGGGCTTCGAAGCGGCCATAGGCTTGGCTGAAGAGACCCTGCGTTTTCAGGCGAGCGGAGGTGTAGTCCCGCGTCGTGCCGTCACTGCAGGCATAAGTAGGCTGATGCATCCCGCTGATGACCAGATTGCCGCCCTTCAACTGCGCATTCTGCGTCAGATTGGTATAGCACTCGAGTTCGCTGTTGCCCCAGCCCTTGCCGCCGATGTCGTAGGTCCACTTGGAAGAATCCGGCGAGGAGCCGTCGGTGCCATTGAACTCATCGCTCCAGACGAGCTTGAAGCCAGCAGTAGGAGGAGGCTGGAGCGTTGCGCCGCCGCCGCAGCTCAGCGATAGAATGGCTGCCCCGAGAAGAATGGGAACGAATGAAAGCGTGCGCACTGCAAGACGCGTTTTCATGAGCAAGATTTTAACCCGAACAGTGGCAGGCGGCACAACGATCAGGCGAGATTCAACGCTCGCTTGAAAGAGCCCTTTTCGCTGTCGATTTTCTTCTGGAGCTGGAGGATAGCGTAGAGAACGGCTTCCGGTCGCGGCGGGCAGCCGGGAACGTATACATCGACGGGAATGACCTGATTGCAGCCCTGCACGATGGCGTAATTGTTGAAAACGCCGCCGGAAGTGGCGCAAGCTCCCATGGAGATAACCCACTTGGGCTCTGGCATCTGATCGTAGAGCTGGCGGATGACAGGGGCCATCTTTTGCGAAAGTCGGCCGGCGACAATCATCAGGTCGGCCTGGCGGGGTGACGGGCGGAATACTTCCGCGCCGAACCGCGCGACATCAAAGCGCGCAGCGGCCATAGACATCATTTCGATGGCGCAGCAGGCGAGGCCGAAGCCCAGCGGCCAGATGGAACTCTTGCGCGCCCAGTTCACGGCTTTGTCGAGCGTGGTAAAGATGATGCCTTCGTCTTCGAGAAGCTTGCCGAAGTCGTCGGGCTTGGTCAGTGTGACGTGTTTGCCCAGTGATGTGCTCATGGTGTTCCGTCTACGTTATTTTCGCACAGCGGACGGTTGGAGACAAATTGCTATCTCAGTTTCCGGAGCCGGTACGCAGCACGGCATCAAGGCGGGAGGGCAAGTTAAATCACTGCAATTATTGGTGGAGAGGATCACCTACTTCTATTGTCTAAATTCTCATTCCCTTGGCGCTCGAAGACGTACTTCGGTGCCGCGATATGCACAATTCTGGTTTTGACTCTCATTGGAGACCGTGTTCTTAACGGCTCGCGCGGTGGACAGATTCATCGGCAGCTTGTCCGGGGAATCCCGTTCACTGGAACAAATGCCCAATTCGACCTTGCTCCGGTCGGTTGACAGTTTTAGCGTTGGGAATTCCCATAAGGCGTTGGTGGACGCGAAGTACACCACTGCCGCTGACTGTACGTCGATTCAGGAGTTCTACGATCGGGAATTGGCTACTCGTGGGTGGAAGTCCGTTGGTACGCAATACCTTAAAGTATGGGGGCGGGATTACCGCTGTAAAGAAGTTGACGACTGCAAGGGTGCGTTGTCCGCTTCACTTGAATTCCCCGGACAAAAACCGGGCCATCACTCCACATACGCTATCAATTTTTCTTGGGAACTAAGGTTCTGCGAATAGGCGCAGCTGACGTTGCTCAGCGGCCTGAGCCAAGGCTCAAGAGGTCAGTAAATAGTCGAATGCGGAGACAGAGCGCATGCGGCGAAGGTAGGACACGACAGAGCCGGGCCAGAGCGTGGTGATTTCGCCGGTGCTTTGGTCCTGATACCAACTGTGGCAGCCTCCGGATTGCCAGACGGTGCCGGACATACGGCGGTAGATTTCTTCGACGAAGCTTTGTTGGACTTCCTTGCGGACTTCGAGAACGCGCCGCTTCTTGCGCTGCATGAGCTTCAGACAATTCACCGTATAGCGAACTTGGGCTTCGATCATCAGGACCACGGAATTGTGGCCCAAGCCGGTGTTGGGACCGAGAAGTATGAAGAGATTTGGGAAGCCATTGACGGTGATGCCGAGATAGGCGGTCATGCGCTTGCCCCAGGCGTCGTGAATTTCCACGCCGCCCTTCCCTACCACGCGGCATCCGATGAGCGGCTCGGTGGCGCGGAAGCCGGTACCGTGGATCAGGACGTCGATAGGACGCTCGACGCCGTCGCGCGTGATGATGCTGCGCTCGCAGACTTCGGCGATTCCATCCGTGACGAGCTCGACGTTCGCACGATTGAGCGTGGGATAATAATCGTCGGAAACCAGCACGCGTTTGCAACCCAATTGATATTTTGGCGTAAGCGCTTCGCGGAGCTTGGGATCCTTGATCCTCCGAGCCATGTGCCGGAGTGCGATCGCCTCCGCTTTCTTTCGAATGGACTCGTTACCGAGAAATCCGAGAACGCGAAACTCCTGGCGCCAGAAAATATATTGCCGAAAACCCCAACGCGTTAACGGTATGCGGCGAAAGCGCTGCTTCCATTTTTCGGAGATGGCAAAGTCCATCCGCGGGACGATCCACGGCGGTGTGCGCTGGAAAAGATAAAGCTTGCCGACGCGGGGCGCGATTTGCGGGATGAATTGGATGGCACTCGCTCCGGTGCCGATGACAGCGACATTTTTGCCGTCCAGATTCACGCCATAGTCCCACGCTGAGGAATGAAACGCCGGACCGCAAAAACGTTCGAGCCCGCGTAGTTCCGGATAGTGCGGCACATGCAGCGCGCCCATGCCAGAGACTAGCACGCGCGAACGGAAGCGCAGGCCATCAGCGGCGGTGATGTTCCAGGCACTCTCGGATTCATCCCAAATCGCTTCGCAAAGGCGAGTGTTGAGGCGGACATGCGGAGCGAGACCGTAACGCTCGATGCAGCGCTTGAGGTAATCGTGGATTTCCTGCTGGCCCGGATACATGCGGGTCCATTCGGTCGATGGAGCGAAGGAAAACGAATAAAGATGCGAAGGAATATCGCACGCGCAGCCGGGGTAGCGATTGTCCCACCAGGTGCCGCCAATATTGTTGTTCTTCTCGATGATGAGAAACGATTTCACGCCGGCTTCAAGGAGCTTGATGCCCATGCAGATGCCGGAGAAGCCCGCGCCCACAATGAGGACGTCAACCCCCGGGAGCGCAGACCTCGAGGAACTAGCGGTTTCGGTCATGCGCAGGCCACCACTTCCCTGTTCGACTCCGCTGGGCCAACGTGTGCGCGGAAAAAGTCAGCACTTTCTCGAAGCGATTGACGGGCTTCGGGAATCAGATGCGGCGCGAGTTGCCAGGCATGAGGAACGACAGGCCAGATTTTCAATTCGACCGAAACGCCGGCGGCGCCGGCACGCTCGGCCAGGCGCGTGGAATCATCGCGCAAGACTTCATCGGCGCCGACGTGAATCAGCAGCGGCGGAAGGTCGCCGAGGTCGGCGTACAGAGGAGACGCGAGCGGATTGCGTGGATCGGTCTCGCCAAGATAATAGCGCGCCGAAGCCGCGACATCGAACCCGTTGAACATGGCGCAGCGGTTGGAGTTGGATCGAATGGAATCACCGGTAGCGGCGAGGTCGGTCCAGGGAGAAAAGACCGCCGCCGCCGCTGGAAGCGCCTCACCAGCGTCGCGAAGAGCGAGCATGAGCGAAACTGCCAGTCCACCGCCAGCGGACTCACCCGCCACGACGATACGCTGCGATGGATAGCCAGCATTCAGAAGTCCACGATAGAACGCCACGGCGTCATCCAAAGCTGCGGGAAACCGATTTTCGGGCGCGAGGCGATAGTCCGGAGCAAAAACATGAAATCCGTGTAGCGCATAGTAAGCAGTGATGGGACGGTGCGTCTCCGCCGAGCAGCCAAAGTACCCGCCACCGTGAAGATAGACGAGCACAATGTCGCCGGGGATTGGACCTTCGAGGCGTTCCCCGGGAACGCCGCCGAGATGTGCGGAAGAAATCTGAATTGTCGGCGGAACCTTGTAAGCGTCGGGGCGAAGAATCTGGCGCGCGACGCAATAATCGCGCACGCCTTTCAAACGGCGCTTGACGCGCCATTCCACGATCAAGACTGAAAGCCGCGCTTGAAGGCTGACCGTCATTCCCTGCCGTCACATTAGGAGTTTGAGACGGAGAGAGGATATCACTCCTGTGATTTCGTCGTGAGGAGGAAAGCGGCAAGGGCAGGCGCGACAGGATGGAATAGGCCGGCGAAGCAAGGGCGTTGTTTCGCCGGCCCGGGCTGCGGCCCTAGAGGGAACGCAGGAAAGTGATCAGCTGATTTTGCTGCGTAGTGCTCAGGCTGTTGAAGTTGTTCGTTACCGGTTGCGCTTCGTTGCGGTGTCGCTGAATGGTGTCGAAGAACGTGGCGGCGCGGCCATCGTGCAGCAACTCCGTGCGCGTGCGGACTCCCCAAAGAGGAGGTGTGCGCATCTTTTGAGCCGTTTCCTGGCCACCGGTTTGCACAATGCCGTCGCCAGTGCCGATGTTGTGCAGCAGGAAGTCGCTGAAAGGATGGATGACCTTATTACCCAACGAAGCGGGCACAATGAAGGCGCCTGCAGCGACCGCGGTTCCCGTTGGTGCTGTGGTTATCGAAGAGACATGGCAAATGTCGCAGCCGACGTTGTGAAACAAATTTGCGCCCGCGACACCGTCCGAGGAAGTAGCTAGCGCGGTGTCGCGAGGTGGTACCTTTGTCGCTCGCATGAAGCGTGCGAAATGGTCGATGTCGTTGAGGCCTTCGGAATCGGCTGTGTTGTCATTAGGGTCAGGAACAACGTCGCAGAGACGAGTGACGTCAACGTTGTTGGGCGGCAGACGATTGCTGATGCCCATTTCGTTCAAGTAAGCATCACTGGAAAACGATAGCAGCGAGGCATGCTGGTTCTTCCATCCAAAGCGGCCCACAGCCAGCGCGCCGCTGGCTTCCAGAACGGGAACGCGAACGGTTTCACCACAAATGAGCCCGCCTGTGTTGGAACACTCTGACGATGCGAGATTGAGGAGCGTCTGGTCAGCAATGGATTCGATAAAACCATCACCGAGGGTATTGAGCGACATGCGGAAAGCGCGAATGGTTTCCGCAGTGCTGATGCGCTCTTGCCCTTGGGTCTGAGGAAAACGGTAGGGCGTCGGCTGGCCGTTGAGCGTGATCATGTCGACAGCGGGACAGATGGCGCGTTGGTTGATGAGCGAACGGTTAGCGATGGTGACCGTTCCGTCAGCAAGGGTTGCCGTGGCGGCCACAAAGTTGCCAAACGAGTCTTGGTGGCCCGCACGGAGTTCCTTAACTTGGCTGGTGGAGCCGGTGACCGGGTTTTGATGGCATTCGCGGCAGGATTGCGCATTGAAGATGGGGCCGAGCCCATCGCCGATGGCTTCGGTTTCTTCAAATTTGCCGCGATCCATGGTGAAAGTGGCAGAGTCGATCAAGCCGTTGGGTTGATTGTCGTAACCTGATGGAGCCTCAGTTGCCGTGCTGGCGTTTTGACCTGAAGATGGACCGGCCGTGGCAAGCACCATCGCCAATCCCGTAAGTAGACACACGTAGACTATCGTTTTCTTGAAACACATCCCGTAGTCCTCCCAGTTGAGGATCGAACGGAAATTGAGCCTGAGCACCGGAGGGAATCGGGGTTGGGAGACAACAATTCCGGCGTGGAATGCGACGCAAATTATAAAAACCGCGAAGTGCTGTCAATAGTACTAATTCTGTAGGAATTCGCCTGGCAGCGATACCCAAGAATTCAAATGCGAAGGACAACTTTGCCAAATTGCGAACTGGATTCGAGATACGCGTGGGCGGCGGCGGCTTCGGCGAGCGGAAAGACGCGGTCAACAATGGGCTTGAGGCGGCCGGCGGCGACGAGCTTCATTACAGTGTGCAACTCGGACTTCGTGCCCATGTAAGAGCCGAGAAGCGAAAGCTGGCGCCCGAAGAGAAATCTGAGATCAACCTTGGCGTCGTAGCCAGTGGTGGCTCCGCAGGTGACCAGGCGGCCTCCGAGAGCCAAGCTGGCGAGGCTGTCCGCCCAGGTGGCCGTGCCGACGTGTTCGAAGACGACATCGACACCACGCTTATTGGTAATGCGGCGGACTTCGTCGCGAATTCTTTGCGTTTTGTGGTTGATGAGATGGTCGGCGTCGAGCTGTTTTGCTTTCTGCAGCTTCTCGTCGGTGCTCGCAGTGGCAAGCACGCGCGCGCCGAAAAACTTGGCGATCTGGATCGCTGCGCTGCCAACGCCGCTCCCTGCTCCAAGGACGAGAACATCTTCGCCAGGCTGCAGTTCCGCGCGGGCTACTAGCATGTGCCAAGCGGTTTGGAAGACCAGAGGAATTGACGCGGATTCTTCAAAGCTCAGATTTTCCGGATACGGCAGGCAATTCTCTTCGGGGGCGCGAACGAATTCGGCGCAGCCACCGTCGATTAGGTATCCAAGATTGCTGAATTGGCGGCAGCGATTGTCCTGGCCGGAGATGCAAGCGGCGCATTTGCCGCAGGTCACGCCGGGAGCGAGGACGACCTTCTGGCCGACGCGTACGGTGGTGACATCCGCGCCGATTCGGGCAATTTCACCCGATACGTCGCTGCCGGGAATGTGCGGAAGCGGGATTGGAACACCCGGAATACCGCGGCGCACCCAGAGATCGAGATGGTTGAGAGCGCAGGCCTTGACGCGCACTAGGGCTTCGTTCGAGCGAATGCTGGGTTCTGGAGCGTCCTCATGTTTGAGGACTTCGGGCGCGCCGTGCTGATGAAAGACAATTGCTTTCATGAAACCTCCGATGCAGGTGTCGAAAGGTAGCATTCGGGCCAAAGAGTGTCCAGAAAGCAGCCCGCATTGACAGTGAAGGTACTGCGCCGTAGGCTGAGAGCTAAACTGAGATAGCTAGGATGGCGGCGTAAAGCCGCCTCTACAAGGCAAAGCAGCACTATGGACCTGTTTGAAGAAATTGTGAAGATGAGGCGGGCGGGGCGGCGCGCGGCCCTGGCTACGATCGTGCACACCAACGGCTCGATCCCGAGTTATGAGAGTTCGCGGATGTTGGTGCGTGAGGACGGCTCGATTGCGGGAACGATTGGCGGAGGCTGCGTCGAGGCGGAAGTTTGGGCGGCGGCGAAAGAAGTGATGCAGAAGGAATCGCCACGCAAGATGGTTTTCAATCTAAATAACGAAGCGAGCTACGACAGCGGATTGATTTGCGGCGGCACCCTGGAGGTGTTTGTCGAGCCGATTTTGCCACAACCCGTCGTTTATCTTTTTGGCGGCGGTCACGTTTCTACAGCGGTGGCGAAGGCGGCCGGCGCCGCGGGCTTTGGCATCGGTGTGGTGGATGACCGCGAAGCATTTGCCAACAAAGAGCGCTTCCCGATGGCGCACGAAATCTACACCAGTTACGAGGATGCGTTCGAAAAGATTCGTCCCAATGCGTCCAACTACCTGGTGATTGTGACGCGCGGCCACAAGGAAGACATGCGGGTGCTGGCCTGGGCCGTACGCACCGAGGCGCGTTACGTCGGTATGATCGGAAGCAAACGAAAGGTATTGTCCGTTTACAAGGCGCTCGAAAGCGAGGGCTACAAGCCGGAAGAGTTCGAACGCGTTCACGCGCCGATGGGACTGGAAATCGGAGCGCTCTCGCCCGAAGAGATTGCCATCAGCATTGTGGCGGAACTTATCGCAGTGCGGCGGAATGCCCAATCTGGAACACACAAGAAACTGAACTACGAGTCGCGCCAGGCTGCAGTTCACTCCGTGACCAAGCGCTGAAAGGGAGCACATGCTGGCCGCCGTCATTCTCTCCGGCGGAGCCTCGAGCCGAGTGGGCTCGCCGAAGGCGCTGCTTCCCTACCAGGGGCGGCCTTTCCTGGAACACCTTCTGGAGGTGACGGCTCACCGGCAGATTGGTGTGCGCCGCGTTGTGCTCGGCGCGCATGCAGAACCCATCGCAAAGGCGGTGGACCTCAAAGCGGACGAAATCGTAATCAATCATGAATGGGAAAAGGGTCAGTTGAGTTCGATCCAGGCGGCGCTGCGGAGCTTGCTGCCGGGGACGGACGGGATGTTGCTCTGCCTAATCGACCATCCGCTGATCAGCAGCGCGCTGGTGCAGGAATTGATCGAGCAGTTTTACAAAACGAGAAGTCCCATCGTCCTTCCGCTGTATGAAGGACGACGCGGCCATCCGGTCATTTTTTCCGCTTCTTTGTATGACGAATTGCTGCATGCGCCGCTCGAAACGGGCGCGCGCGCGGTTGTTTGGGCGCACAAAGGAGAAATCGACGAAGTGCGCACGAACGAAGAAGGCTGCGTGTTGAACCTGAACGACCCGGAGACAATCAACAAGACCCTCCAGAATGACTAGAAGTTATCTCATAAACACGTTTAAGCCATTGCTTGGTTGTAAGTTATGCGAAACAGAGTAAATCGGATGTATGGACCTCACCGACGCCCAGTGGGCGTTTCTCGAACCGCTGTTCCGTCCAAGGCGGCGGGA
>WNFT01000187.1_pt1 | contig 47016 bp, 41 predicted proteins | sample 5400191 | NCBI WGS metagenome assembly WNFT01 (sample SAMN13153359, study PRJNA577476) | soil metagenome | isolation source: 80 cm saprolite under Madrone tree | place: USA:California | collected 2016-06-14 | reverse complement strand
TCACCAAGCGCTGGGGCGGCGCGGGGCTGCCCGACGACACGATCCGGATCCACTTCACGGGCTCCGCCGGTCAGAGCTTCGGCGCCTTCGTGCCACGGGGGATCACCTTCACGCTCGAGGGCGACGCCAACGACTACTGGGGCAAGGGGCTGTCGGGCGGCAGGCTGATCGTCTTCCCGTCTCGCCGCGCCACGTTCGTGGCCGAGGAGAACATCGTCATCGGCAACGTCGCCCTCTACGGGGCCACCAGCGGCGAGGCGTACGTCCGAGGAGTCGCCGGTGAACGGTTCTGCGTGAGGAACAGCGGCGTCCACGCGGTCGTGGAAGGCATCGGCGACCACGGCTGCGAGTACATGACGGGCGGGCGCGTCGTCGTGCTCGGGCGCACCGGCCGGAACTTCGCCGCGGGCATGTCGGGTGGTATCGCGTACGTGCTCGACGTGGACGGCGACTTCAAGCGGCGCGCGAACCTCGGCATGGTGGACCTCGAGCCGCTCGACCGAGCCGAGGACATCGAGCTCGTGCGCGACCTGATCCGACGCCACATCGCCGCGACGGGCTCGACCTACGCCACGCGCATCCTCGACGACTGGATCGGGCAGGAGCCCCGGTTCGTCAAGGTGATGCCGAAGGACTACCGGCGCATCCTCCTCGCCGAGGCGCGGGCGCGGGCCGAGGGGCGCGAGCCGACGTTCGCCGAGCTCGTCGGGGCCACGAGTGGGTAAGGTCACCGGCTTTCTCGAGATCAAGCGCAAGAAGTGGCCGACGCGCCCGGTCGAGGAGCGGGTCCGCGACTGGAAGGAGGTCTATCTCCCCTTCCCCCAGGACGAGCTCAAGAAGCAGGCGGCGCGGTGTATGGACTGCGGCATCCCGTTCTGCCACCAGGGCTGCCCGCTCGGGAACATCATTCCCGACTGGAACGACCTCGTGTACAAGGACCACTGGCGCGAGGCGATCGACCGCCTGCACGCGACGAACAACTTCCCCGAGTGGACGGGCCGGCTCTGCCCCGCGCCGTGCGAGGGCTCGTGCGTGCTCGAGATCAACGACGACCCCGTCACGATCAAGGCGATCGAGCTCTCGATCATCGAACACGCCTTCGAGGAGGGCTGGGTCGGCCGGGAGCCGCCGGTGCTCCGCACCGGCAAGCGGATCGCCGTCGTCGGCTCTGGGCCGGCCGGGCTCGCGTGCGCGCAGCAGTGTAACCGCGCCGGCCATGCCGTGACGGTCTTCGAGCGGGCCGACCGGATCGGGGGACTCCTGCGTTACGGCATCCCCGAGTTCAAGATGGAGAAGCGCTTCCTCGACCGGCGCCTCACGCTCATGGAGAAGGAGGGCGTGAGCTTTGCGACCAACGCCAATGTCGGCGTCAACGTCCCCGTCGCGGAGCTCCGGGACGTCTTCGACGCGCTCGTCCTGGCCGGCGGTGCCTGCCACCCGCGGGATCTCCCGGTGCCGGGGCGCGAGCTCGTGGGCATCCACTTCGCGATGGAGTACCTGACCCTCCAGAACAAGCGGTGCGAAGGCGACGCGATCCTCGACGCCGACTTCATCACCGCCGAAGGCAAGCGCGTCGTCATCATCGGCGGCGGCGATACCGGAGCCGACTGCCTCGGCACCGTCCACCGCCAGGGCGCGCGCTCGGTCCACCAGTTCGAGCTCCTCCCGCGGCCGCCCGACCGGCGGGCCCCCGACAACCCGTGGCCGCAGTGGCCCAACGTCTTTCGTGTCTCCGGGGCTCACGAGGAGGGCGGCGAGCGCGTCTATGCGGTGTCCACCCAGCGCTTCCTGGGGAACGAGCGCGGGCACGTGCAGGCCCTCCAAGCCGTCGAGGTCCGGATGGTCCGCGAGGGCGGGCGCGTGGATTTCACGCCGGTCCCCGGCACCGAGTTCACGCTGCCCTGCGACCTCGTCCTGCTCGCGATGGGCTTCCTCGGCGCCGAGCGGCCGGGGATGCTCGCCGAGCTCGGCGTGAAGCTCACCGAGCGCGGCAATGTCTGGCGTGACGCCCACTGGATGACGAGCGTCCCCGGCGTCTTCACCTGCGGCGATATGCAGCGGGGCCAGTCGCTGATCGTCTGGGCGATTGCCGAGGGCCGCTCCGCCGCGCGCGGGGTCGATCGCTACCTGATGGGCAAGTCGGACCTCCCGGCACCGCTTCCCTGACGACGTCCTCGCGGGACCGTCCTCCTCTCCTCCTCGTTCACGGCTCGGCGAACTCCGCGCGCGTCTGGACCTTCTGGCGCGAGGCGCTCGAGCGGCGCGGCTGGCCCACGCTCGCCCTCGACCTTCGCGGTCACGGGGAGCGTGCGGGGCCGGACCTCGGCACGACGCGGATGGCGGATTACGCCGAGGACGTCGTCGCGGCGACGCGGGCTCTTCCGCGGCCACCCGTGCTGCTCGGATGGTCCATGGGAGGGCTCGTGGCGATGATGGCCGCGGGTGTGTGCGGGGCCGTCGCCTGCGTCGGACTTGCGCCGAGCGCGCCGGCCCGCGCGACCGATCGCGCCGTCCCGCTGCGCACCGGCACGTTCGGCCCCGACGCGTACGGGATCACGTCGTCCGATCTGGAATATCAGCCGACGATGCCCGACCTCGATCGGGAGGAGCGGCGAATCGCGCTCGCGTCGCTCGGCTCGGAGTCCCAGCTCGCGCGCGACGAGCGCGCGGCCGGAATCGTGGTCGAACCGCTTCCCTGTCCGCTCCTGGTCGTTACGGGGACCGCGGACACGTTCTGGCCACGCGAGCGTTACCAGAACCTCCCCCTCGGCGCCAAGCATCTCGTCGCCGACGGCGCCTCCCACTGGGGGCTCGTGCTCAACCGCCGGGTCCTGGCGACGCTGGTTCCCGCCGTCCTGGAGTGGCTCGAGGAGCCCGCGGGGGTGACGGAACGATAGGTCTCAGGCATCGACTAGAATCGTACGGCCGACACATCCTCACCCGAGAAAACTTCTCAGCTTGTTCACCGCCATGCCGGCAATGAGAGCGAGGCCGACGCTCGTCAACGTCCCGACGAGGAAGTACTCGGCGAAGTGCCCCCGGGTGTCTTCCTGGATCTCGGGGTATCGCACGAGCGCCTTTGCCGCGAGCAGGAATCCCACGGCAGTCTCGTAGCCGCCGACGATGAACGTCAGAATCAGAATGCGCTCCACCCATCCGATGTATTTTCCTGCGCTCGGGAGACCGGGCTTCAACTGAGCCAAGCTGCTCTGCATCGTGGCGAGAAAGGATTGAGTGATCTTCTGCACCAGATACCCCCCTCCGAACACCACGGCGACATAGGCACAGGCGTACAGATAGACAAGCGGGTTGGTGACGATGGAGCGGACGACGTCGATCATCCGGGGCCACGAGGCCGTGAGCCAGATCGAGGCCAGAGCGACGACCACGAGGTGCGCCGCCTGATCCGCCGTGAACGCGATCCAGCCGTCACCGGAGAGCCTGGCCTTCGCATAGTCGAGCAGGGTGTGGATGAGGGCGACGGCGACGATCGCCCCAGCGACGCGACGGTCGAGCCCGAGATTCACGGCGGCGGCCGCGCACAGGAGATGGGTCGCAGCGTGGGCGGAGAGAGGCCGAACCTCCGTCTTCCTCCTGGCGACCCAGTCGGGCTGCAGCAGGAAGTCGGCGACAAGATGCGCGAGATAGAGCTGAAAGAAGAGGAGCATTGTTACACCCTCATCGGGGTGCAGAGGCCTTCTGCACCCTACGTGGGGTGCGGGCGGTCCTTTCGATCAGCTCGTGGAGGAAAGCCGCCGCTACCTCGAAGTGAGGCCAGCCAGCGGCAAGAAGGCGCTTCGTCACGTTCTGATGGGCGACCTTGAGCTTGCTCGCGATCGCCTCCCGAGTCAGTCCGAGCAGGCTCCATCGAATGGCTTCCCATTGTGCGACCGTCCACGATTGCTGGATGAAATCCGTCAGGCAGAGGACGGCATCAGCCGCTGCGTCGGCTTCCGGGACCCCCGTCATGAGTTTCGTGGCCCGGAGCGGGCTACGGGTCTTCGTGATCTCCTCGAGGCCGTTCCGCGCATAGACGAATGCGGGACCGTCTTCCTCGTAGGGATTCTGGCGCCTCGGGGTTGTGAGATCCCCGATCCCCACAGACGCCCGCAGGCGCACCGTCGGCCTCAAGCCGCTGGCGGCCACCACGGCACGGAAGTACGTGAGGATATCCAGCACCCGCGGCGTATCCGATATGACACACTGAAACTCGTCCCCGGCGGTGATCCGGAACGCCAGCCTGGTGTGGATGGCGTCAGGAAATCGGTGCTCGACCTCGGCGAACGCCTTACGAATGACTTCGTCGAGCTTCCGGCGATCGGTCGAGCTGTAGCGCGACGAACCGACAACATCCGCGGTGAGAACCGCGATTGGGGCACGTGCGCGTTTCATGCCCTCTGCACCCGTTTAGCGGTGCATCGATCGTGTGCACCCATATCAGGGTGCAAGATACGTCGCGGGCAAAAGGCCCGTCAAGCAAGTTTTCTGCGGGCTTCTGAGGCGCCGTGCGGCCGGCGAAGCGCAGTCTATGCCAACGCGAACACGAGTCCCTGGTTCTCCTTCCCTCTACTGCTGGGCCCGGGCGCCGGGTCCGCCGAGCGGGCTCTGCCAGAGGGCGTGGCCGACGAAGAACGGGCCGAGCGTCTGGATGTACTGCGAGGTCTGCAGAGTCTTGCGCATCGCCTGGACCAGGTGGGAGAGCGGATGGAGGTCGCGGCCGACCAGGCCGATGACGAAGTCGTTGTCGTGCACGTCGAGCCCGTGGCACGCCAGGCGGATGTCGTGGGCGAGATCGGCATCACCGTACGCACGACCCAACACGCTGTGCTCGCGGATGATCTCGCCCTGCTCCTTCGGGCTCAGGCGTGCGAACGCGCCCGTGCGCCGCAAGGGGTACCAGATCCCCCACGGCCACGCGGGGTTCAGGACGGCGCGCCGCGGCCGTCGCAGGAGCCAGTCCTCCAGGTCCGTCTCGAAGCCGGAGGCGTACGTCCGGCCGAACATCACGAACCCGGACTGGAGCGCGAGCGAGGCGAAGGGGTCCGCGTTGAGCAGCTCGCGCAGACCGTGCACGAAGAAGGCGGGGTCCTCGCTCAGGGCCAGCACGCCGACCCCGCGCGGGTCGTTGACATCCTGGTAGAGCGCGGCCTCGATCCGGCTCGACTCCAGGGCCTGCACGAGCGGCTTCGGGTCGAGGCAACCCGTGAAGACCTGGAGCTGCACGTAGAGCCGCCGGTCGGAGAGCTGCGCGTCGGCGCCGCGCTCCCGCACGTCGATCTTCGTCGGCTCGGACGAACTCACGGTCCCTCCTGCGCCGCTACCCGCCTCGGGTGTGCATCTCCAGATGCGGGTCCTCTTTGAGGCGCGCGATCTGCACGAGCGGCGCCCGCTCGCGGAGCGCCAGGCGCTCCTCGGCGCCGCGGTCGGCGCGCTGCCGCCACCGGCCCGTGATGAGCCCCGCGAGCTCCTCGCGCGTCGCGCCGCGCCGCAGCGGCTCTCGCAGGTCGGTCCCCCTGAGCGCGTAGAGACAGAGGTACCACACGCCGTCGGCGGTGAGTCGGCTCCGGTCGCACGTCGCGCAGAACGGCGCTGTGGTGGACGAGATGATGCCGAAGACGGTCCCGTCGGGGAGCCGGTAGCGATCGGCGGGCGCCGTGGTCTCCTCGAGCACGGGCTCGATCCGGCCGTAGCGCGACGCGAGGATCTCGAGCACCTCCGTGCGGCTCACGACCTGCTCCATGGACCAGCGCGTCGCGCCCCCCACGTCCATGTACTCGATGAAGCGGACCTCGGCGGGAGCGTGCTTGCCGAACTCGATCAGGTCGACGAGCTCGTCGTCGTTCACCCCACGGATCACGACCGTGTCGAGCTTCGTCTCCGTGAACCCGGCGCGCGTCACCGCCGCGATCCCCTCCAGCACCTGGGCGTGGGTCTGGCGGCGCGTGAGCGCGGCGAATCGATCGGCGCGGAGGGTGTCGAGGCTCACCGTCACGCGGCGGAGCCCCGCCTCCTTGAGCGCCTGCGCGTGCTCGGCGAGCAGCACGCCGTTGGTCGTGATCGCGAGGTCACGCAGCCGCGGCTTCGTGGCGAGGAGGCGGATGAGGCGCGGCAGGTCGCGCCGCAGGAGCGGCTCGCCTCCCGTGAGGCGGATCTTGTCCACTCCGAGGGCCATGAAGACGTCGACGAGCGCGCCGATCTCCTCGAAGTGGAGGATCTCCTCGCGCGGAAGCCAGACGTACTCCTCCTCGGGCATGCAGTACTGGCAGCGCAGATTGCATCGGTCGGTGACCGAGACGCGGAGGTTCCCCAGCGGACGACGGTACGTGTCGTCGATCCGCATCAGGCCGCTCCGCTCGTGACGGGGAGCTCGGCCTGAGCCCGTTCCCACTCGCGAATCAGCCCCGCCTTCTTCACGCCCACGTCGAAGTGATCCCACGGCAGCCGCTCGTCCGTCGAGCGGACCCGCGTCGTGCAGAAGTCGGGGTCGCCCTTCCACTCCCGGAGCGCGCGCCGCCAGTCGCCGGCGAACGACGCCGCGAGCTCGAGAAAGTCGGCGACGCGCCGGTCGCCGCGGGCGAGCAGCGCCTGGAGTGCCGCCTCACGCGGGTTCTCGTGGAGCACCCGCACGTTGTGGAGGCGCCGGACGCCGTGCTTGACGATCTCGAGCTTCGCCTGGAGCGCCCCGGCCCCGGCGAAGGGCGCCCACTGGAACGGCGTCCAGGGCTTCGGGACGAAGGACGAGATCGAGAGCGTCAAGCGGCCGAACGGCTTGGCCTTCGGGTCGGGCACGCAGAGGCGCTCGAGCATCCGTTCGGCGAGGCGCGGAATCGCCTCCACGTCCTCGAGCGTCTCCGTCGGCTGGCCGATCATGAAGTAGGTCTTGAGGTTCGGGATCCCGTGCGCGCGGACCAGGTCGCACGCGGCCAGAATCTGCTCGTCGGTGATCGCCTTGCGGATCGCCCGGCGGAGACGCTCCGTCCCCGCTTCCGGCGCGACGGTCAGCGTGCGGTGGCCGCCGCGGGCGAGCGCGGCGACGAGGTCGTCCGTCAGGCTGTCGGCCCGGATCGACGAGATCGAGAGCTCGAGCCCGTGGTCCTCGACGATCTTCAGCAGCTCGCCGATCCACGGGTAGTCCGAGACGCACGCGCCGACGAGCCCCACACGCTTCTCGCCGCTCGCGGCCACGCGGGCCACGGTCTCGCGGAGGGCGTCGACGCTCCGGTGCCGCACCGGACGGTAGACCTGACCCTCCAGACAGAACCGGCAGCCACGGCCACACCCCTTACCGACTTCCAGGAGCGCCATGTGTCCGTACTCGGCGTGCGGTGTCTTCACGGCGTCGACGGTCTCGAAGGCGTTGACGTTGCGCAGGCGGCGCTTCGTCACGATCGCCGGTGCCGCGCCCAGCGACAGGACCTCGCCGACCGTGCCGTCGGGGGCGTAGACGACCTCGTACCGCGACGGGACGTAGACGCCCTCGAGCTGGGCGAGCGCGTCGAGGAATCGTGCGCGGTCGTCGTAGCCCTCCCGGTAGGCCGCGATCAGCTCTGCGACGAGCTCCTCGCCCTCACCGACGACGATGACGTCCATGAACGGCGCGACCGGCTCCGGGTTCGAGAAGGCGCACACCCCGCCCATCAGGACGAGCGGGTCGTGCGGGCGCCGGTCCTCGGGGCGGAGCGGGATCCGGGCGAGCGCCAGGAGGCGTAGCACGTTGACGTAGTCGCCCTCATAGGTCACGGAGAAGCCGACCATGTGGAAGTCGGTGAGCGGTCGAAACGATTCGAGCGAGATCGGCACGGCCTCCGTCCGCTCGAGCTCCCCGATGTCCTCGGGATCGGGCAGGAAGACCCGCTCGCACACCACGTCGGGGAGCGCGTTCAGGTGGCGGTAGATCGTCTGGAAGCCGAGGTTCGACATCCCGACGGCATACGTGTTCGGGTAGACGAGGGCGAAGGCGATCTTCCCTCCCCAGTCCTTGCGGACGGTGCCCCGCTCCTCGGCCAGGAGGCCTTGGTATTTCTTCTTCAGTCTCCAGGACATCGGCCTAGTCTACCACGCGCGTGACACAACCCTCGGCCGTCGCGCGTGACTCAGCCCTTGATGACGCCGAGCGGCCGGAGCCGCGCCACGCGCAAGGAGATCCCGAAGCGGTGCACCACGTCCACCACGTCCTTCACGTCCTTGTACGCCTCCGGCATCTCCTCGGCGAGCGCGTCCTTGCCCGTGGCACGCGCGACGACACCGCGCTCGCGCAGCTCGAGGTCGACGCGCCGTCCGCGCGCCGCCCGCACCGCCGCGGAGCGGGAGAGCACACGGCCCGCGCCGTGGCAGGTCGACCCGAAGGTCTCGCGCATCGCCGCCTCCGTCCCGACCAGGAGGTAGGAGTAGCGGCCCATGTCACCGGGCACGATCACCGGCTGTCCGGGGAACGCGCGTGTGGCGCCCTTCCGGTGCACGGTGAGGCGCCGGACGACACCGTCCACGACGTGCTCCTCGACCTTCGCGATGTTGTGCGCGACGTCGTAGACGACCGCGAGCTCGCGCGCGTCGGCACCGAGCACCCGCGCGAAGACGTCGCGAGCCCAGTGGGTCAGGAGCTGGCGGTTGGCGAACGCGAAGTTCGCGGCCGCCCGCATGGCGCCGAGATAGTCGCGCGCCTCCGGCGAGTCGTTCGGCGCGCACGCGAGCTGGCGGTCGGGCACGCTGATGCCGTACCGGCGAAGCGCCTTGCCCGCCACGTCGAGGTAGTCGGTACACACCTGATGGCCGAGGCCGCGTGACCCCGTGTGGATCATCACCATCGCCTGTCCGACGTGGAGGCCGAGAGCCTCGGCGGCGCGCGCGTCCTCGACCTCGTCCACGACCTGCACCTCGAGGAAATGGTTCCCCGAGCCGAGAGTGCCGAGCTGGCGGCGGCCACGCTCGCGCGCCCGGTCCGAGACCTTGCCGGGGTCGGCCCCGTCGAGGCAGCCGCCCGACTCGATTCGCTCGAGGTCGTCGGGCACACCGTACCCCCGCTCGACCGCCCACGCGGCGCCGCGCGCCAGGACCTCGTCCAACGTCCGCGCGTCGAGCGTCAGCGCGCCGCGAGAGCCGACGCCCGTCGGGATCGCCGCGTAGAGCGCGTCCACCAAGCGTTCCATCCGGGCGGCGATGTCGGCGGCGTCAACCGAGCTCTTCACGAGGCGCACGCCGCAGTTGATGTCGAACCCGATCGCGCCGGGGCTGATGACGCCGTGCGCGGCGTCGGTCGCCACGACGCCGCCGACGGGCAGGCCGTAGCCCTGGTGGATGTCCGGCATCGCGAGTGCCGCCCTGACGATCCCGGGGAGGGTGGCGCCGTTGGCCAGCTGCTCGAGCGCGGCGTCGCTCCGAATGGAGGCGATCAGGCGCTCGTCGGCGACGACCAGGCCGGGCACGCGCATCCCGCGCTCCGCGTCGCGCGGAATCCGCCAGAGGTAAGGACCCACCTGCTCGAGCTGCATGGCGCCGGGGGCTAGCTGGCGGCGAGCGTCGATGCGCGGCGGCGCGCCCAGGCCACGCCCGCCACGGCGACGATGATGCCGAGCATGCTCGCGAGCTGCGGCACGCGGTAGGCGCCGAGCCAGAAGCTGTCGAGCCGGAGCGCCTCGATCGCGAAGCGACCGATCGAGTAGAGGCCGACGTAGCAGAAGAAGAGCGCGCCCGGGCGGCCGGCGAGTCGCGGGCGGAGCCAGGCGGCGAGGAGCCCGAACACCACGAGGTTCCAGATCGACTCGTAGAGGAAGGTCGGGTGGAAATACTCGTACTGGCCGAAGCCGAGCGGGCGGTGTGGCGGCGAGATGTAGAGCTTCCACGGAAGATCCGTCGGTCGGCCGAACGCCTCTTCGTTGAAGAAGTTCCCCCAGCGTCCGATCGCCTGGCCGAGCGCGATCGAGGGGGCCGCGACGTCGAGACCGCGGAGGACCGGAAGCCGCCAGCGGTACGCCAGCCACGCGCCGACGAGGGGACCCAGGATCAGCCCGCCGTGGATCGCGAGCCCGCCCTCCCAGACGGCGATGATCTTCCATGGGTACCGGCCGTAGTAATCCCAGTTGAAGAGAACCTCGTAGAGCCGCGCTCCCACGAGGCCCGCGAGGATCGCCCACTGCCCGCAGCTGATGATGTCGTCGGCCGGCAGGTGGTCGCGTCTGGCCTGACGATGGCCGAGCCAGAGGCCGGCGACGATCGCCGTCGCCATGAGAATGCCGTACCAGCGGAGGACCACGGGACCAATCTGGAATGCGATCGCGCCGGGAGAGCTGATCACGGTGTTGAGGATAACACGGCGCGAGGGGAGGCTCGTGGTAGGGGCGGCAGGGCTTGAACCTGCACGTCCTCGCGGACAAAGGCTTTTAAGGCCTTCGCGTCTTCCGGTTCCGCCACGCCCCCACGCTCTGCCGTCAGAGGCTCTTGTATTTCTCGTTGGCCTCCTTGATCCGTCGCTGCTTGTCTTCCTCCACGCGGAGCTCCTCGGCCTTCCGGTGCTTCTCGGCCTGCTCCGCCTCGACCACGCTCCGGTTGGCCTCGGCGATCCACTTGTCGATGGACTGGACCCAGGTCGACACGTGCGCCTCTTCGCACTTGAAGACGAGCGCCTGCTGCATCATCCCGAGGCGCTTGGGATGGCACATCGCCGTCGTCTCCTTGGGCTCCGCGAAGAACCGCGACCACTCCTTCGAGGGGACCTGGTTGAGCGGCACTGACCAGGTGAACTCATTCCCCTTCAGGTCCGTCGCCTTCGGAGGACCGACGCGCTTGACGTTGCCTGCCATGTCGCGTTCCCTGGCGCGATCCGTCTACGGGTGGTGGGGATGGAGGCGGCGAGCGGATTCGAACCGCTGAATAGAGGTTTTGCAGACCTCCGCCTTGGCCACTTGGCTACGCCGCCCCGACGTGAGCACAGACGAAACGGTGCAAGTGATGGAGCGGGAAACGGGATTCGAACCCGCGACCCCGACCTTGGCAAGGTCGTGCTCTACCACTGAGCTATTCCCGCGCCACAGCGCCACATGGTATCACGGATCAGTTCGCGTCAGCCCTCAGGGCCTCGGCCGCGTCCTCGGGAGGCACCGGGTTGATGAAGAACCCGCTGCCCCACTCGAATCCCGCCACGCTCGTGAGCTTCGGGATGACCTCGAGGTGCCAGTGGAACGACTCGAGCTCGCCGCCGCGCAGGGGCGCCGTGTGGAGCATGAAGTTGAACGGGGGGTGCTGGAGCACGCGGTTCATCCGGCGCAGGAAGTCGCTCAGGAGCCCGGCGAGTCCGTGCAGCTCGTCCACGCCGGACTCGTCGAACCCGGCCCGATGGACCGCCGGAAGGATCCACGTCTCGAAGGGGAAGCGCGGTGCGAATGGCGCGAGCGCGACGAAGCCGCCAGCCTCGACAATCGTCCGCCGGCGACCGCGCCGCTCCTGGTGCAGAATGTCGCACCACACGCACCGCTCCTTCAGCTGGTAGTAACGGGCCGCGCCCGTGAGCTCCTCGGCGACCATGATCGGAATGATCGGTGTCGCGATGAGCTGGGAGTGGGGATGCTCGAGCGATGCGCCGGCAGGCTCACCGTGGTTCTTGAACACGAGGACATACTCGAGGCGCGGATCCTTCTTGAGATCGCGCAGACGCTCGCGAAAGGCGACGAGCACGTCGGCGACGGCCGCCACCGGGAGCGACGCGAGGGAGGCGGTGTGCTCCGGTGTCTCGATCACGACCTCGTGGGCGCCCACGCCGTTCATCCGGTCGAAGAGACCTTCGCCGGCCGGCTCGAGCTCGCCCTCGATCCGGAGCGCCGGGAACTTGTTCGCCACCACCCGGTACGACCAGCCGGGCTCGTTCGGGCGACTCCCGGGACTCCGGCCGGCGAGAATCTCGGGCGGGGTCTTGTGCTCGTTACCGGCGCAGAAGACGCATTCGGTTCCGACCGGCCGCACGGGCTGGGCGACGAAGTCGGAAGGCCGCCGCGCCCGCTCGGTGGCGATGATCACCCAGCGGCCGACGACCGGATCCTTCCTGAGCTCGGGCATCGCTCAGTCGGAGGGGGCCTCGACGGCCCCCTCCGAGGCCGGGGGAAGCGCTCCCGTGAGGGAGCGAACCCCCAGGAGGGATTGCGCGGGCAAAGCCCGCGCTCGGACGGTGGGTATTCCTACGGGCACCTAGCGCTCCTCTTCGCGTCGCAGGGGCCGCTCGAGGAGCGAGGTCAGCGCCTCCGTCGGCGCCTTGCCCTCGAAGAGCACCGCGCCGACCTCCTCGCAGATGGGCATGCTCACGGAGTGGCGACGCGCGAGCGCGAGCGCCGAGGTGACCGTCCGCACCCCCTCGGCGACCATGCGGGTCTCCCGCTCGACGGCGGCGACCGTCTGGCCGCGGGTGAGCGCGATGCCGAGCTGGCGGTTGCGCGAGAGACTCCCGGTGCACGTGAGGACGAGGTCGCCCAGGCCCGCGAGTCCCGAGAGGGTCGCGGGCGCTCCGCCGAGCGCGACGGCGAGCCGTGTCATCTCGGCGAGCCCGCGCGTGATGAGCGCGGCGCGGGCGTTCTCGCCGAGGCCGAGCCCGTCGACGAGGCCCGTCGCGATCGCCATCACGTTCTTCAGCGCCCCGCCCGTCTCGACGCCGACGACGTCACGGTTCGCGTAGAGTCGAAACTCGCGCGAGCCGAGCGTGCGCTGGAGGGTCGCGGCCAGCCCGTCGTCGCGCGAAGCGATCACCGCCGCCGTGGGCCGACCGAGTGCCACCTCCCGCGCGAACGTCGGTCCCGACAGCGCCGCGACGCGCGCGCGCGGAAACTGCTCGCCCACGACCTCACTCATGCGCACGTGGCGCTCGGGATCGAAGCCCTTCGTCGCCGTGACGATCGGCACCGCGTCGGAGAGGGGGCCCACGCTCTTGAGCGTCGCGGCGAAGAACTCGCTCGGCACGGCGACGACGACGACCGACGCGCCGTTGACCGCCTCGGCGGCATCCGTCGTCGCGGCGACGCCGCCCGGGATGTCCACGTCCGGCAGGTACCAGGGGCTCCGCCGTCGCGCCCGGATCCCCTCGACGACCTCGGGCTCGCGCGCCCAGAGACGGACCGCGCCCGCGTTCTTCGCGAGGTGGATCGCGAGCGCCGTGCCCCAGCTTCCTCCGCCGACAATGGAGATCACTGGAGCGGGCTCCGCCAGGCCGGCATACTCGGTGGGTGGCCTGCCAAAGGCACGACCCGGCTCTGTCCGTCTCTTCCCATCACGTCGTCACACCACGGTCCGCTTCTCGCCGAGCTTGCGCTCGGTCCCCGCGAGGAGGCGCGCGATGTTCTCGCGATGGCGCGCGATGATGAGGGCCGCGACGACGAGCGAGGCGAGCACGAACGGTCGCGGGTATCCGAGCAGGAGCGCGCCAAGGGGGACGCAGATCGCGCCGAGGATGGACCCCAATGACACGTAGCGGGTCGTCAGCGCGAGCGCGAGCCACACGGGAATCGCGGGGACGACCGCCCACCGCACGATGCCGAGGAGCGCGCCGAGACCCGTCGCGACGCCCTTGCCCCCGCGGAACCCGAGGAAGACCGACCAGCAGTTGCCGACGACGGCCGCCAGCGCGCACGCCGCCGTGGGACCGGGCTCGCCGTCGGCCAGGCGTCCGCCGACCCACACGGCCGCATAGCCCTTGGCGACGTCGCCGAACAGCGTGAGGAGGGCCGGGAGCCACCCGGCCGTCCGCAAGACGTTCGTCGCGCCGATGGTGCCGCTGCCGTGGTGGCGGATGTCGCCGATGCCGAAGACCCTGGCCACGAGGAAGCCGACCGGCAGCGCACCGATCACGTAGGCGGCGACGACCGCGACGGCGCCGCTCACGACCAGCGTTCTTCGCCTGGCACGATCGCGCGGTAGTCGGCCTTGCGGAAGAACCGGTAGAAGTAGTCCACCGCCGAGCCGACGGTCAGGCCGAGGGCCACCCAGAGGACCGTGGCCGCGGCGATGTGGAAGCCCGGCGGATCGAACCCCTTCTCGATGATCAGCATCGTGATCGCCACGTACTGGCTCACCGTCTTCCACTTCGCGAGACGCGAGGCTGGCACGATCACCCCGACGGAGGCCGCGACCGCGCGGAGCCCCGTCACCGCGAGCTCGCGTCCGACGATCGCGACGACGATCCAGGCGTCGATCTTGGAGATCGCCAGCAGCGAGACGAGCGCCGCCGCGACGAGCAGCTTGTCGGCGATCGGGTCGAGGAGCGTGCCGAGCGTCGTGACCTGGTTACGCCGACGCGCCACCACCCCGTCCGCCCAGTCGGTCATCGCGGCCAGGATGAAGATGGCCGCGGCGATCAGCGCGTGGACGCGCGACGAGGAGATCAGGAACACGATGAGCAGCGGCACCGCGACAATGCGCATGAGGGTGAGCCCTATGGGGAGGTTCACGCGGCGACTCCGTCCAAAACGCCGAATGGCGGGGCCATTATCTGCACCCTGGAACGACCTTGTCAACGCTCGGGAGGTAGACCGGGACGAGCGAGGTCGTGTCCAGGCGCAGGCACGCGCTGACGTCGGCGCCCCGTCCGGCGGCGCAGAGCCGCCGCGCCCAGGGCGAGTGCTCCCGGAGGCGCGTCACGTCCGCGGCGTAGCGGCGGCCCACGGCGAGCGCCGCGAGGGCCGCCGGGCTCGGCGCGGCGCTCCCGGTGGCGGCGCGGATGCGCTCCACGAGAAGTCCGGCGCACGCGTGGTCTTCGAGCGAGCGTCCACCCCGCTCGCCCGCGCACACGACGACGACGTCCAGCCCACGGCCGGCGGCCCAGCGCGCCGCGGCGCTCACGTTGACGAAGGCGGCCACCCCCACGGCCCGGGCCTGGCGCGCGGCGAGGAGTGCCCGGGTGCCATTACTGGTCGTGAAGTAGACGGCCCGGCCGTGGACGCGCTCGATCGCGAACTCGACGGGCGAGTTGCCCAGGTCGAGCCCGGGAATCGGCTCGCCACGGCGCTCACCCGCCGCCAGCGCGGCGTCGGGGCCCTCCGCCGCTGCCAGCCGCCGGGCCTCGGCGGGATCGGCGACCGGCGTGATCGAAACGCAGCCGTGGGCGAGCGCGGTGATCATCGTCGTGGAGGCCCGCAGCACGTCGACGACGAGCGCGACGGTGCCGTCGAGCTGCCCGGGGGCCACCGCGTCGGCGGTGAGCACGACGTCGATGCGCACGGTCTAGGGCGCCTCCAACGAGATCCGGCGACTCGCCGCGAGGGACCGCACTGTGCCGGGGCACATGACGAGCCAGGCGAGGCCCGAGGGCGGCGCCGGCCGGAGGCGTACGCGGTTGTACGTCGAGGACCGGCGCCGCCCGAGAACGAAGCATGGCGAAGTCAGTTGACCCGGCACTAGGAACCGGCGCGGTCGCGGAGGGCGCGGATCCTGAGGCGGAGCGCGTTCAGGTTGATGAACCCCTCGGCGTCCCGCTGACGGTAGACGGTGTCCGCTTCGAACGTGGCGAAGTCGGTCCGGTAGAGGGAGCGTGGCGAGCGGCGGCCGACGACGATGACGTTGCCCTTGTAGAGCCGGACCCGCACCGTGCCCGTGACGTCGCGCGCGCACTCGTCCATCAGGGTCTGGAGCGTCTGGCGCTCGGGCGCGAACCAGAAGCCGTAGTAGATCATCTCGGCGTAGCGTGGCACGAGGGAGTCGCGCAGATGGAGCGTCTCGCGGTCGAGCGTGAGCGACTCGAGCGCCCGGCGCGTGACGTGCACGATCGTGCCGCCGGGTGTCTCGTACACGCCCCGCGACTTCATTCCGACGAACCGGTTCTCGACGAGGTCGACGCGCCCGACTCCGTGCTCGCCGCCCAACTGGTTGAGCCGGGTGAGGAGCGCGACGGGGTCGAGCCGCTCGCCGTCCACCGCCACCGGGTCGCCCCGCTCGAAGTCGATCTCGACGGGCACGGCCGCGTCGGGCGCCGCTTCCGGATCCTGGGTGAGCTGGAACATCTTCGCCGGCGGCTCGGCCCACGGGTCCTCGAGCACGCCGCCCTCGTAGGAGACGTGGAAGAGGTTCCGGTCGGTGCTGTACGGGCGCTCCGGCGTCACCGGCACCGGGATGTCGTAGCGCTTCGCGAACTCGATCAGCGCGCTTCGAGAGGTGAGCTCCCACTCGCGCCACGGCGCGATCACGCGGAGGTGGGGTGCCAGGGCGGCGTAGGTCAGCTCGAAGCGGACCTGGTCGTTCCCCTTCCCTGTCGCACCGTGGGCGACCGTGTCCGCCCCCTCCGACGCGGCGATCTCCAGCTGGGCCTGGGCGATGAGCGGGCGCGCGATGGAGGTCCCGAGGAGATAGGCGCCCTCGTACACGGCGTTGGCGCGCAGCATCGGGAAGACGAAGTCGCGGACGAACCGCTCGCGTAGGTCCACGATGTGCACGGCCGATGCGCCGGTCCGGAGCGCCTTCTCGCGAATCGGGATCAGCTCCTCGCCCTGCCCGAGGTCGGCGCAGAATGCCACAACCTCGCACCGGTAGCGCTCGATCAGCCAGCGCAGGATGACCGAGGTATCGAGGCCCCCCGAATACGCGAGGACGACGCGCTTGGGGCTAGACATCGTCGAGTGAGCCTCCGAGCAGCGTGAGGATGACCGCCTTCTGGACGTGGAGGCGATTCTCCGCCTGGTCGAGCACGATCGAGTGCGGTCCGTCGAGCACGGCGTCGGTGATCTCCTCGCCCCGGTGCGCCGGCAGGCAGTGCATCACGAGCACCGCGGGCTTGGCGAACCCGACGATCGTCTCGTTGACCTGATAGCGGCTGAACGCCTCCTGGCGCCGCGCCCGCTCCGCCTCCTGTCCCATGCTCGTCCACACGTCGGTGTAGATCACGTCGGCGCCCGCCGCCGCCCGGGACGCGTCCTCCGTGATCTCGAGCCGACCCCCGTGGCGTCGGATCGCGTCGACGACGCGCGGGTCGGGCTCGTAGCCGGGCGGGCACGCGACCACGATCGAGGCGCCGAGCCGGGCGCCCAGCTGGATCACGGAGTGGCAGACGTTGTTGCCGTCGCCGATCCACGCGAGCCGCATCGCGCCCAGGTCGAGGCCGCGCTCAGACAGCGTGAAGAAGTCGGCGAGCGCCTGACACGGGTGCTCGAAGTCGGAGAGGCCGTTGATCACGGGGACGGTCGCGTGACGGGCGAGCGCCTCGACCGTCGCGTGAGCGTAGACGCGCGCCGCGATCCCGTCCACCCAGCGCGAGAGGTTCCGCGCCACGTCCGGGGCCGATTCCCGCGTGCCCAGCCCGATCTCGGCGCCCGAGAGGTAGACGGCGCGTCCGCCGAGCTGGATGATCCCCACCTCCAGGGTCACGCGCGTCCGCAGCGACGGCTTCTCGAAGATCAGCGCGAGGGTCCGCCCGGCGAGCGGCGCGCCGCGCCGCCCGGCCTTCCAGCGGTGCTTGAGGTCGGCCGTGAGCTGGAACAGGGTGAGCGCCCCGTCGCGCGTCAGGTCCGCCGACGTGAGGAAGTGGCGCATCAGGCCGTGGGCCGAAGCGCCGCGCCGACGATCGCGAGGGCGTGGTCGCAGTCGCGCTCGTCGACGATCAGAGGCGGCGCGAGCCGCAGCACCTTGTCGCCCGCCGACAGGACGAGCAGCCCGGCGTCCCGGCACGCGTCCACGATGGGGCTCACCGGGCGGTCGAGCCCGACCCCGATGAGCAGCCCCCGCCCCCGCACCTCGCGGATCCCCGCCGATCCCTGCGCGAGTTGCCGGAGACCGTCCATGAGGCGCCGTCCCATCCGCGCCGCGCGCTCGGCGACCTTCTCGCCGATCACCGTCTGGAGGGTCGCGAGGGCCACGGAGGTGACGAACGGCGTCCCCCCGAACGTCGAGCCGTGCGTGCCGGGACCCAGCGCACCCGCGACCTCGTCGCGCGTGAGCATCGCGCCGATCGGGACGCCGTTGGCGAGGGCCTTCGCGAGGGTCATGATGTCGGGCTCGATCCCCGAGTGCTCGTACGCCCAGAGCCTGCCCGTCCGGGCGACCCCGGTCTGGATCTCGTCGAGGATCAGGAGCGCCCCCGACTCGTCGCAGAGCTTGCGAAGCCCAGGCAGGTAGTCGTCGTCGGGAACGTTGACGCCTCCCTCCCCCTGGATCGGCTCGACGATGATCGCCGCCGTACGGTTGTCGAGCGCGCGCTCCATGGCGCGGAGGTCGTTGTACGGCACGTGCTTGAAGCCGGGGACGAGCGGCTCGAAGCCCTGGCGGTACTTCTCCTGGCCGGTGGCCGTCACGGTGGCGAAGGTCCGGCCGTGGAAGGAGTTGTGCGTGGCGATGACCTCATAGCGGTCCGAGGCGTACCGCTCCTTGGCGTACTTGCGCGCGAGCTTGAGCGCGGCCTCGTTCGCCTCGGCGCCCGAGTTGCAAAAGAAGACCCGCTCCGCGAAGGAGTGGTCGCAGAGGAGCTTCGCCAGGTGGATCTGGGGCGCCGTGTAATAGAGGTTCGACACGTGCAGCAGCGTCGCCGCCGCCTCACGGATGGCGCCGGTCACGCGCGGGTGGCAGTGGCCGAGCGCGGCGACCGCCAGCCCCGCGCCGAAGTCGAGGTACTCCTTGCCGTCGGAGTCCCACACGCGGACGCCGTCGCCGCGGACGAGGCAGATCGGAGCCCGCGCGTAGTTCGGGGTGTGGTACTTCGCCGCCCACTCCAGGAGCTCTCTGGTATCCATGGCGCGCGCCCTTCTCTAGAGGACGATCTCGGTCCCGATGCCCTCGCGCGTGAACAGCTCGAGCAGGATCGCGTGCGGGACCCGGCCGTCGATGATGTGGGCCTTCGAGGTCCCGCCCTCGAGCGCCCGCAGCGACGACTCGACCTTCGGCAGCATCCCGCCCGCGATCACCCCGGCCGACATGAGCCGCTCGGCCTCCTTGCGACTCAGCGTGCTGATCAGCCGCTGCTCGCCGTCGAGAATCCCTTGAACATCCGTGAGGTGGATCAGTTTCTCGGCGGAGAGCGCCGCGGCGATCTCTCCGGCGACCAGATCGGCGTTGATGTTGTAGGTTTCGCCGCTCGCGCCCACGCCCACGGGCGCGATCACCGGAATGAATCCGGCGTCCTCGAGGAGCCGGATCGGCTCGGTGTTCACCGTCTCCACCTCGCCCACCAGACCAATGTCCACCTCCTCGCCGTTCGCGAGCCGGTGCAGCCGCCGGCGTGCCCGGAGCAGCCCCGCGTCCTTGCCCGACAGCCCCACCGCCTTGCCGCCGTGGTGGTCGATCAGACCGACGATGGCCTTGTTGATCTTGCCCACCAGGACCATCTCGACGATCTCGACGGTCTCCTCGTCGGTCACTCGCATGCCCCCCACGAACTGGGGCTCCTTGCCGAGCCGCTTCATGAGGGCGCCGATCTGCGGGCCGCCACCGTGGACGATGACGGGCTTGATGCCCACGAGACGGAGCAGGATCACGTCGAGCGCGAACGGCTCCTTGAGGTCCGCGCGCTCCATCGCGGCGCCGCCGTACTTGATGACGACGGTCTTGCCCCGAAACTCCCGGATGTACGGGAGCGCCTCGAGGAGCACCTCCGCCCGCCGAAACTCACTCATCGGCTCGCCTGCGGCTCTCGCTCACAGAATGTACCTCGACAGGTCCTGGTCGCGCGTGATGTCGCTCAGGCGTCCCGACACGTAGCCGGCGTCGATGGTCAGCTCCTTGCCGGGCATGTCCGGAGCGTTGAACGAGATCTCATCCAGCAGTCGCTCCATGATCGTGTAGAGGCGCCGCGCCCCGATGTTCTCCGTGCTCGCGTTCACCTGCATCGCGATCTCCGCGATCGCCTCCACCGCGTCCGGCGTGAACCGGAGCGTCACCTGCTCCGTTCGGAGGAGCTCCGTGTACTGCGTGATCAACGCGTTCTGAGGTTCCGTCAGGATGCGGACGAAATCCTCGCGCGTCAAGGGGTCGAGCTCGACGCGGATCGGAAAGCGTCCCTGGAGCTCCGGGATGAGGTCCGAGGGCTTCGCGACGTGGAAGGCGCCGGCCGCGATGAACAGGACGTGGTCGGTGCGCACGATCCCGTACTTGGTCGTGACGGCCGAGCCCTCCACGATGGGGAGCAGGTCCCGCTGGACGCCCTCGCGCGAGACATCGGGGCCGTGGCCCGCCTCGCGCCCGGCGATCTTGTCGAGCTCGTCGAGGAAGATGATCCCTGAGTTCTCGGCCCGGCGGATCGCCTGGGCGACGACCTCCTCCATGTCGACGAGCTTCTGCGCCTCCTCCTGGACGAGGAGCCGCCGCGCGTCGGCGATCCGGACCCGACGCCGCTTGGTCCGGGTCGGCATGAGGTTCGACAGCATGTCCTTCAGGTGAAGCCCCATCTCCTCCATGCCCTGGCCGGAGAGGACCTCGATCATCGGCATCGCATGCTGCTGCGTCTCGAGCTCGACCATCCGGTCGTCGAGCCGGCCCGTCCGGAGCTGGACCCGGAGCTTGTCCTTCGTGGTCTCCCGCGAGGCGTCGGGCGTGACCTCTTCGAGCGAGCCCGACGAGAAGGGCTCGTGCGTCCGGTGCGGCAGCAGAAGGTCGAGGATGCGCTCCTCGGCAAGCTGCTCGGCCCGCTCCTGCACACGCGCCATCATCTCGGCCTTCACCATGTTCACCGACAGCTCGGTGAGGTCGCGGATCATCGACTCCACGTCGCGCCCCACGTAGCCGACCTCGGTGTACTTGGAGGCCTCGACCTTCAGGAACGGGGCCTGGGCGAGCTTCGCGAGTCGCCGGGCGACCTCGGTCTTCCCGATGCCGGTCGGGCCGATCATAATGATGTTCTTCGGCGCGACCTCGTCCCGCAGCTCGGGTGGCAGGTTCTGGCGCCGCCAGCGGTTGCGCAGCGCGATCGCCACCGCGCGTTTTGCCCGCTCCTGGCCGACGATGTAGCGGTCCAGCTCCGTGACGATCTGCGCGGGGGTGAGCGTCAGCTGTTGGCTCACAGGACTTCCACGCTGATGTGGTCGTTGGTGTACACGCAGATCGAGGCGGCGATGCGCATCGCGTCGGTGACGATTCCCTTGGCGTCCAGGTCCGAGTGCGCGACGAGCGCCCGGGCCGCCGCGAGCGCATACGGCCCGCCCGAGCCGATGCCGATCAGCCCGTCGTCGGGTTCGATGACGTCGCCATTGCCCGAGATGATGAACGAGTGCTCGCGGTCGGCGACCGCGAGGAGCGCCTCGAGCCGTCGAAGGACGCGGTCGGTGCGCCAGTCCTTGGCGACCTCGACCGCGGCGCGCGCGAGGTTGCCTCGGTGCTCCTCGAGCCGGCTCTCGAAGCGCGCGAAGAGCGTGAACGCGTCCGCGGCGGTGCCGGCGAAGCCGGCCAGCACGCGGTCCTGATAGAGCTTGCGCACCTTCTTGGCGCTCGCCTTCACGATCGTGTTCCCGATCGACACCTGGCCGTCACCGGCGAGGGCCACCTGGCCGCGGTGGCGGACCGCGACGACGGTCGTCGCCAGGAATGTCGTCGCGGGGGCTGTTGTAGCGGGGGCCGCGAGCCCGGCTCGGCGCGTGGGTGGCCTGCGAGGGGTGCGGCGTGGCTCGGGTTGCTCGTTCGTCACGCGCCGCGTGCCCGCGGGTGCGCGGCGTCGTAGACGCGCATGAGCCGGTCGGCGCCGACGTGCGTGTAACGCTGGGTCGTGCTGAGTCGGCTATGGCCGAGGAGCTCCTGGATGACCCGAAGGTCGGCGCCCGCGTCGAGCAGGTGCGTCGCGAACGTGTGACGGAGGGTGTGCGGGCTCACCCGCCGCGCGATGCCCGACGCGGCCGCGCTCTTCCGCACGATCGCGTGGATCGCGCGGACGGAGAGGCGGCCGCCGCGGTGGTTGGTGAAGAGCGTCCCGCGCCGCTCCGCGCGCGGCCCGAGGTAGGCGTCGAGGGCGCGCGCGGCCCGGCGGCCGAAGGGGACGATCCGCTCCTTCCGTCCTTTGCCCAGCACGCGCACGGTCGCTCCGGCCCGGTCCACATCCTCGATGTCCAGGCTGGACAGCTCGGACACGCGTAGCCCCGTCGCGTACAGGAGCTCCAGGATCGCCACGTCCCGCTCGCGCGCGGCGCCGCCGACCGCCTTGCCGTCGACCAGCACCTGCGCCTCGTCGATCGGCAGGAAGGACACGAGCGTCCGTCCGAGACGTGGGCCGCGGACGTCACGGGCCACGTTCCGGGCGAGCTTCCCCCGCCGGACGAGGAAGCGGAACCAGCTCCGCAGCGCGGCAAGCTTCCGGGCAACGGACGCCCCGTCGAGGCCGCGGGTGTGCAGGTGCGCCAGGTATGCGCGCACCGTCCGCCCGTCGACCTCGCCGAGCGGCTTGTCGCGCCCGACGAACACTTGGAACTCCCGAAGGTCGCTCCGGTAGCTCCGGAGCGTGTGAGGCGACGCGTCCCTCTCGAGCGTCAGGTATTTCAGGTACGCCGCCAGCGGGTCGCTCATGCGACCGAGGTCTCGACCTCCCGCTCGAAGTCGCACCCCTCGCGTACGCACCGCCGGAGCACGCGGCCGCGGACGGCGCGCTCGGTCGTGAACGGCGCGGCGCACTTCGGGCACGGCTCGGGGACGGGCCGCTGCCAGAGGACGAACTTGCAGTTCGGGTACGCCGAGCAGCCGAAAAAGGTGCGGCCCCGCCGCGAGCGGCGCTCGACGAGCTGGCCCGCGCAGCCGGGCGCCGGGCACGCGATGCCGAGCGTGATCGGCTTCGTCGTCTTGCACTCCGGGTAACCCGAGCACGCGATGAACTTTCCGAAGCGTCCGTGCTTGATGACCATGGGCTTCCCGCAGGTTGGGCACGTCTCGTCGGTCGGCAGCTCCTCCGCCCGCTCCCCGCCGTTCAGGTCGCGCGTGTATCGGCAGTCGGGATAGGCCGAGCATGCCAGGAACATGCCGAACCGTCCGCGGCGCCGGAGCAGCTGTTCGCCGCAGTCGGGGCATGGTTCGCCGGCCGGCTCGCCCGCCTTCTCGCTCGCCATCTCTTTCTTCGCCCGCGCGAGGTCGCGTTTGAACGGCTCGTAGAACTCCTTCACCGTCTCGACCCACGTGCGCTCACCCTCTTCGATCTTGTCGAGGTGATCCTCCATCTGCGCCGTGAACTCGACGTCCATGATCTCCGGGAAGTACGGCTTCAGCTTGTCCGTCACCGCCATGCCGAGCTCCGTGGGCACGAGCGCCCGGCGCTCGCGGCGTACGTACCCGCGGTCGTTGACGATGGTGGAGAGGATCGAGGCGTACGTGGAGGGCCGGCCGATCCCGAGCTCCTCCAGCGCCTTGATGAGGGAGGCCTCGGTGTACCGGGGCGGCGGCTGTGTGAAGTGCTGCTTGGGCTCGAGGACCCGGAGCCGCAGCACCTCGCCCTCCTCGAGGTTGGGGATCGCGCCCTCGGGGTCCTCTTCGGCGGACGCGACCTCGTCTTCGCGACTCTCCTCGTACACGGCCGTGAAGCCTTTGAACCGCAGCGTCGAGCCCTGAGCGCGGAAGAGGCAGCGCCCCGCCTCGATGTCCACCGTCAGCGTGTCGTAGACGGCCGGCATCATCTGGCTCGCCAGGAAGCGCTCCCAGATGAGCCGGTAGAGGGCGAGCTGCTCCGGGGAAAGGAAGCGCGTCACGTCCTTGGGCTCGCGCCGAACGTCGGAGGGGCGGACCGCCTCGTGCGCCTCCTGCGCGCTCCCCCGTGAGCGGTACGCCGGCGGCGCGTCCGGCACGTAGTCGCGACCGAGACGCCCCACGATCCAGCCACGCGCCTCCTCCTGCGCCTCGCGTGCCACGCGCACCGAGTCGGTCCGCATGTAGGTGATGAGCCCGACCGGCCCCTCCGTGCCGACGTCGACGCCCTCGTACAGCTGCTGGGCGATCGTCATCGTCTTCTTGGCGCTGAAGCCGAGCTTGCGGCCCGCCTCCTGCTGCAGGGTCGAGGTGATGAACGGCGGCGCCGGGTTACGTCGGCGCTCCCCGCGCGTGACCGAGCGGACGACGAAGCGGGCGCCGTCGAGCGACGCCATGAGCGCGCGCGTCGCGTCCTCGTTCGGCAGCGACGCCTTCTCGCCACCGACCTCCTTGAGCGTCGCGACGAACTCGGGGGGAAGCTTGGCGGCGAGCCGTGCGTGGAGCGACCAGTACTCGACGGGGACGAACGCCTGGATGTCGCGCTCGCGATCCACGATCAGTCGGACGGCCACCGATTGCACCCGACCGGCCGACAGCCCGCGCTGGACCTTGTCCCACAGGAGCGGCGACAGGCTGTACCCGACGAGGCGGTCGAGGACGCGGCGCGCCTGCTGCGCGTCCACTTTCCTGAGGTCGATGCGCCCGGGCTTGGCGAACGCCGCCTTGACTGCGCGCTCGGTGATCTCGTTGAACGAGATGCGGTAGACGTTCTTCTTGTCGACGTCAAGCTCCTGCGCGAGGTGCCAGCCGATCGCTTCCCCCTCGCGGTCGGGGTCCGTCGCCACGTAGAGGGTGTCGGTCTTCGTGGCCGCCTTCTTCAGCTCGTCGAGGACCTTCTTCTTCCCGGGTGAGACCACATACTTCGGCTTGAAACCCTTCTTGGGATCGACACCGAGCTGCGATTTCGGCAGATCACGCACATGGCCCATCGACGCTTTGACGATGAAGCTCGAATTCAGATACTTCTGGATCGTCTTCACCTTCGTGGGTGATTCCACCACCACCAGCGATCGCTTCGCCACTACGTTCTCCTTGCGCGTGCGCCGACCGAGACCCAACGCTGTCCCGTAAGCTGCCGGGCCCATCCGCCCAGCTCGAGGGCCACGAGCGTCGCAGCCACGCGCGCGGGCTCGAGCCCGCCGCGCATGATCAGCTGCTCGATGTGCTGCGGCTCATCCGGCGTCAACAGCACCAGTATCCGGCCCTCGTCACTCTCCGCATCCGGCCGCGACGGTTCGTGCGTCGTCGGCGACGACGCGCGCACCATGCGACGCCACGGTTCTGACAATTCTGACACGACGTCCTGCCAGCAAGTAGTCAGTTTAGCACCGTCCTGGATGAGCCGGTTCGTTCCGACACTCGTCATGGAGGTGATTCGGCCTGGAACGGCGAACACTTCGCGCCCGAGATCGGCCGCGAAACCCGCGGTGATCAGGGCGCCGCTCCGCTCGGCTGCCTCGACCACGACGACGCCGAGGGTGAGCCCGGCGAGCGTGCGGTTGCGCGCCGGGAAGTGACCGGGGAGCGCCGGCACGCTGCCGGCGAACTGCGACACGAGCGCTCCCTGCGCTTCGACCGCGCGCGCGAGCGCGCGGTTCTCCGGCGGGTACACGAGGTCGATACCGCAGCCGAGGACGGCGACCGTGCGTCCGCCCGCGCCGAGCGCGCCACGGTGCGCCGCCGCGTCGATACCGCGCGCGAGGCCGCTCACGATCGTCATGCCGCGCGCCGCGAGCTCGGCGGCCAGTCGCTCCGCCACCTCGACGCCGTACGGCGTGGCCGCGCGCGAGCCCACGATCGCCACCGCGAGCGCATCGTCCGCGGTGATCGTGCCGCGCACGTAGAGCGGAGGCGGCGACGGGATCGCGCCGAGCAGCTCGGGATAGTTTCTCTCTCCGGGGTGGAGGAGGTGCATGGGATCAGCGTGGCGCAGCGGAGGCTCAGTATACCGGACGCGTCCATGCGGTCAACGAATCCTGGTGGATACAGTCGCTCGGCGCGGTGGCGTCGCGTTGGACCCACCGCGCCTCGACCGGCCCCCCGCCGAGGGTCCTAGCGTCGAGCCGCGGCGTGCGTGCGAAGGAGCGCCCGCGCCGTGCCGGCAGACTCCGACTGCGGGTAGTCTCGCGCCACGCGCTGCCATGTCTGCCGCGCCCGATTCGGATCGCGCAGGTTCAGGTGGCACAGGCCGATCTTCACGAGGGCCTCGGGCGTCTTCCCGTGACCGAACTCGAGGACCTTCTGAAACTCGACCAGCGCCTGCCGGTAGTCGTGTTGCACGTAGTACGCCTCACCGATCCAGTACTGGGCGGCCCCGGCGAGCGGGTGTTGCGGATAGCGGGAAAGGAAGTCGAGGAGATCGAGGACCGCCTGACCGTGCTCACGTGCCCGGAAGGTCGCCATCGCCGCGGCGTACGCCTTCTCGGCGCCTGTCGCCCGCGCCTCCTGCGGCTCGCGCAGGGGCCGCGCGGCCGGTGGCGCAGGCGGCAGCGCCGCGGCCGACGCGGGAGGCGGCGCGGGCGCCGGCACCGGCGCAGGGATCGGCGGCGGCGCTGGCGGCTGAGCGCGTGGCGATGCGGGCGATGGCTTCGACGATGGCGGCGGCGGCGTCCGCGCCGGCGGGGGGGCCGGGACCGGCGGCGGCGCGGGTGGTGGCGTCGCGAGCGTGTCCACCCGCGCCCGAGTCGCGCGCACCGCCTCCTCGGTCACGCCGATGCGCGCGCCGAGTCGCACGACCTCGTCACTGGTCTCGCGCACGCTCGACGCCAGCTCGCGCGTGCGCGCGTCGAGCCCCTGGACGTCGGCGTTGGCGCGGGCGATGTCGCGGAGGGGACTGTCCTGCGCGGCGCGGGCGCCGTTGAGCTCGGCGCGCAGCTGGACGAGCTCGGAGCGCAGCTGGATGAGCTCGGAACGGAGCTGCCTCACCTCGCCCCGGGATGCGCAGCCGGTCGCGACGACAGCGATGACGGCCAGCACGACGAGGGCGCGAGTCATCCGCGGCGACCGTAGCACGCGTATGAAAACGAAGTCAACCGCCGAGCACGCGAGGCTCGAGCGCGCGGAGGACGATGACCTCGACCCGATCCCCCGCCGGCACGATCGTGTCAGGCGCCACCACCGCGAGACCGTCCGCACGCACCATGGATTTCAGGATGGCCGAGCCCTGATCGCCGGTGAGCTTCGCGCCGTACTCCCTGCCGTCCCGCGCAAGCGTCACCCGGAGGTAGCCGCGCCGGCCGCCGGGGTTCCGGATCGCCTCGAGCGCCCTCGCCCAGACACGCGGCCGGTCGATCGCGCGGCTCCCGGCCATCTTCCGCAGCGCTGGACGCACGAAGAGCTCGAAGGTCACCATCGCCGACACCGGGTTGCCGGGCAGCCCGAAGACGGGCCGACCCTCGAGCGAGCCGAACGTGATCGGCTTGCCGGGACGCATCGCGACCTTCCACAGGTGGAGCTCGGCCCCGCACTTGACCAGCGCTTCACGCACGAGGTCGAGCTCGCCCACCGACACGCCCGCCGACGACACGAGCACGTCGGCCCACGCGGCCCAGCGGACCCGCTCGACGATCGCCTCGAGCCGGTCCGGCACGACACCGAGGCTCACGGGCTCGGCGCCCGCCTCGAGGGCCTGCGCCATCAGGGAGTAGGTGTTCGTGTTCGGGATCTGGCCCGGCCCGGGCTCGATGCCGAGGTCGGCGAGCTCGTTGCCCGTGGAGAGCACGGCGACGCGGGGCCGGCGGTGGACGCGCACGCGCGCGTGGCCCAGCGCGGCCAGGAGGCCGACCTCGGCGGCGGAGATCGTCTCGCCCGCCTCGACGACGATGTCGCCAACGCGGACGTCTTCTCCCGCCGGCCGCACGAACGCACCGCGCTCGACGGGCCGCGGGATCGTGACGCGCTCGCCGTCGGCGGTGACGTTCTCCTGCGGTACGACGGCGTCCGCTCCGTTGGGCAGCGGGGCACCCGTGAAGATCCGCATCGCCTCGCCCGGCCGCAATGTCCCGGCGGGCAGCGACCCGGCGATGATCCGGCCGACGACGACCAGCTCGACGCCGCCCGCGCGTGTGTCGTCGGCGCGGACTGCGTAACCGTCCATCGACGAATTGGGCCACGGCGGGAGCTCGCGGCACGAGACGGTCGGCTCGGCGAGCACGCGTCCGAGCGCCGCCGTCAGTTCCACCAGCTCCGTCCCGAGCGGGGTGATGCGTGAAAGGATTTGCTCCAGGGCCTCTTCCACCGTCAGCATACGGCGCTACTCTACACCGAGATGTTCGACGCTGGAGGGCCCGCGGAGCGGCGTAGTCGAGCAGGGCTGCGCCCCGCTCGCGCGGGCCCTGCGAGCGCCGAACGGCGCCGGAGAGCTAGTGACCGGTGTGCGGCAGGTTGATGACGGGCTTGAACTGGCTGAAGAACCAGCGCCGGGAGAGCACGAAGAGCGCGAGGAACCCGGCCGTGATCGCGAGGTCGCGGGCGCCGAACGGGAGCCGAGCGCTCGTGGACACCGACGGGAAGACGACGAGGACACGCTCGAGGAAGATCGCAACGAGACCGAACACGGAGACCACGACCAGCGGCGCGTGCCGCTGGGGCGGCCGGCCGGTGAGGCGCTTGAGCAGGTACGCGAACGGGATCAGCCAGCCGACGACCAGCACGAACCACGCCAGCGTGAGCCACGGCTGGGTGAAGAAGCGCGTGAGAAAGAAGCGCGTCTCCACGGGGACGTTGCCGTACCAGATCACGAGGTACTGGGACCAGAAGAAGTACATCCACATGATCGAAATCGCGAACTGGAGCTTCGCGACGTCCTGCACGGCGGCGGGCGGGATCGAGGCGTGCCCGCGCGCGTTCGCGCGGACCGTCAGGAGCGAGAGGAGACAGAACCCTATATACAGGGTGCTGACGACGAAGTACCCGCCAAACAGGCCGCTGTACCACGCGGGGTCGAGCGACATCACAAGGTCGAAGCCCCACAGCGAGACGCCGATGACCCAGAGGAAGAGAAGGACCACGGCGAGGCGGTTCCGCCGGGCGCGCTCACGGGCGTCGTCGGGAGGCACCGCGTCGCGCACCAGCGCCCGCACGAGCGCGAGCGCCGCGCCGAACAGCGCCGCCGCACCGGCGAGGGTGCGCAGCCAGAAGAAGGGCACGTTCAGCCACGCTTGCTTCACGGGGACGGGCGTCGTCACCCACGGGTAGAGCGTCGTCTGGCCGGCCACGAGCACGAGGAACAGTACGAAGGCGGCCGGCAGGAAGCCCGCCGTCGTCAGGGCGATCCGCCGGACGCTCGGCGACCACCGCGCCTCGGTGAGCTGCATCATGGCGGCGATCGCCGGGCCGGTCACGGCGAGCCCCGCCCAGAACACCAGGTTCACCAGGTAGATCGACCACACCGCTCGGGGATCGCCCGAGCGCGCGCCCGTAAGGAAGGCGACGGCGCCGGCCGCCGCGACGAGGCCCCAGAAGATCGTCATTTCCGCGCGAGGGCCCGGAGGTAGTTCACGATGTGCCACGCCTCTTCGGAGGACAGCGCCTCTCCGTAGGCGGGCATCACCGCGCCGCCGGCGACGATGTAGCTGTGCCAGTATCCGTCGGTCCGCTGCTTGTGGAGCTCGGCGTTGGTCAGGTCCGGCGTGGGGATGAACTTCGTCGCCACGGGGCCGCTCGTACCGCCCTTCGCTTCGGGCCCGTGGCATGGGACGCAGAACGTCTGAAAGCGCTCCCGGCCGACGGCGACGGACGCCTCCGAGGCCTTGATCGGGTTCGGCTGCTTGGCCGCGACGTCGCGCTGCTCCTTGGGGAGGATCAGATCGCCACCGCGTGGCACGACTCCAGCCGGCATCGTGAACACGCGCTCGCCCGGCACGATTCGCGGCGTCTGGGTCATGTTGTCGCTCCAGCGGACGACGACGACCGCGCCCGTCACCCCACCGGCGGCCGCCACCATCAGGAGCGTCAGGAGGAAGACGTACTTCATGCGGGGACGTCCTCCGCGCCCGCCGTTCGCAAGATCTCGCGCACGGAGCCGCTCCGCCCTGGAGCGCAGTGGATGGCGATGCCGAAGCGGTCGTTCGTGAATCGCGGGTCGAAGGTCGCACTCGGCCGGAACCTCGGCAACCGGCCGAGCACCACCAGGCCGATCACGGTCGCGATTCCACCGAAGAGGACCATCAGCTCGAACGCGATGATGACGAACGGCGGCAGCGACGATCCGACGATGCCCCCGGGGCCGAACTGGAAATACTTGCCCCCGGTGACGAGACCCCAGATGAGCGAGGTCCAAATCGTCAGGAGGAAGGCCGACGCGATACCGGTGAGCCCCCCGATCAGCGTGAAGAGGCGGACCCGGCTCACGGGCCGGTCGCGCTCGAGGACCTCTTCGATCTCGTGCACCGGCACGGGCGTGTACACGGTCAGATCGCGATACCCCTTCGCGCGCAGCTCCTCGAGCGCCCGGACCGTCGTATCGACGTGGGCGAAGACGCCCACGATCGTCTCAGTGGCGTCCGGCATGCGTCGGGTCCCTCATCGGCGGCGGAAGGGTCTCCTTGACTTCGACGACCGAGAGCGACGGCATCACCCGGATGAACCCGAGGAACAGGATGAAGAACCAGGCGAAGCTGCCGATGACGATCATCGTGTCGGTCGGGCTCGGATAGTAGATGCCCCAGGTGTAGGGGTAGAAGTCGTGCCCGAGCGACGGGACGATGATGTTGAAGCGCTCGAACCACATGCCGATCAGGACGAGAATGGACACGACGTACAGCACAACCGGGCTCGTGCGCGCCTTCTTCCAGAACAGGACCAGCGGTGAGACGCAGTTGCAGAAGTACATGAGCCAGAGCGCCCACGCGTAGGTCTTGGTCACTTTCCAGAAGAGCGAGGCCTTCTCGATGTCGTCGCCGCTGTAGAGCGAGGTGAAGATCTCGCACAGGTAGAAGTAGGTCAGCACCAGGCCGGTCACGAGGATGAGCTTGCCCATCGCGTCGAGGTGCTTTTCCTGGATGTAGGCGTGGAGCCTGAAGAAGTGGCGCATCGGGAGGACGAGGATCAGCACCATCGCAAAGCCCGAGAAGATGGCGCCGTCCACGAAGAACGGCGCGAACAGCGTCGAGTGCCAGCCCGGGACGAGGGCCATCGCGAAGTCCCAGGACACCACGCTGTGGACCGACAGGACGAGTGGCGTGGCGAGCGCCGCCAGCAGCCCGTAGGCGCGCCGGTAGTGGCGCCACTGCGAGTCGGCGCCCTCCCAGCCGAGCGCCAGCATCGCGTAGACCCGGCGTCGCCAGCCCGTGGACACGTCGCGGAGCGCCGCGATGTCGGGGATCAGACCGACGATGAAGAACACGGTGCTGATCGAGAGGTACGTCGAGATCGCGAACACGTCCCAGACGAGCGGTGACCGGAAGTTCGGCCAGAGGGACCGCTGATTCGGGTACGGCAGCAGGTAGTAGGCGAACCACATCCGCCCGGCGTGGATCAGCGGGAAGAGCCCCGCCGTCATGACGGCGAAGATCGTCATCGCCTCCGCCGCGCGGTAGATCGACGTCCGCCACCGCGCTCGGAAGAGGTAGAGAATCGCCGAGATCAGCGTGCCCGCGTGCCCGATACCGATCCAGAACACGAAGCTCGTGATGTACATCGCCCACATCTGGGGCACGCGCTTCCCCGCCATTCCCATGCCCCACCAGATCTGGCCGGCCCAGGCGAGGATACCGGCGGTGAGGATGAGGGCGACGACGCTCATCCACGAGAAGTAGAGGTTCCCGGGCGGCTCGAGCGTCCGCGCGACGTCGCGGGTGACGTCGGCGAACGTGGGGGACGTGGCGCGGCCGTCGCTCATGATCGCGGGGCGCGAGGCTTCATCGGCTCGCGTGCTCCCGGACGACCTTCCTGAGGTACGTGACCGACGGGCGCGTCCCGACCTCCTCCAGGACGTGGTAGGCGCGCGGCGAGCGAGCGAGCTTCGTCACCGCGCTCTGCTCGTCCTTGAGATTGCCGAACGTGATCGCGCGCGTCGGGCAGGTCTGCTGGCACGCGGTGAGGATGTCGCCGTCCTTCACGGTGCGCTTGTCGTCGCGGGCGTGGTCCTTGCCCGCGATGATCCGCTGCACGCACATCGTGCACTTCTCCATCACGCCGAGCTGGCGGACCGTCACGTCGGGGTTCAGCTGCACCTCGAGCGGCGTTGGGATCTCCCACTGGAACCAATTGAAGCGACGCACGTGGTACGGGCAGTTGTTGCCGCAGTAGCGCGTCCCCACGCAGCGGTTGTAGACCTGCGCGTTCAGCCCCTCGTCCGTCCGGTAGGCCGCGAAGACGGGACAGACCGGCTCGCACGGCGCGACTTCACAGTGCTGGCAGAGCATCGGCAGGAAGAGGTTCGCGGGGTGCGCTGGCTTCCCCTCCGCCCAGCGCTCGATGCGGATCCAGTGCATCCCCCGCCCGTACGCGGCCTGCGCCCGGCCGACGACGGCGACGTTGTTCTCGGCCTGGCACGCGACCACGCACGCCTGGCAGCCGACGCACGCGTCGACGTCGATCGCCATGCCCCAGCGGTACCCGGGGTACCGCTGGTCGGGGTACATGCTGAGGTGGGCCTCGTGGTCCTCCCTACCGCGCAGCTCCTGCTCGCGCGCGGCACGCAGGTCCACGGCCTGCGCGAGCTCTCGACCCTCCTGGTCGTGCGTCGCCTGGAGGATGGCGAGCGGCTGACGGGCGCCCGTCCGGGCGACTGTGACGCGGACGCCGAAGTACGCGGGCCCACCGGACCCGCTCTCGGCGGCCGCCCCGAGCATCGCCACCGGGCTCTTCGGGCCGGAGGGCGCCGGCACGTAGCGCGGGACGTGATAGGGCGCGTAGCGATGGCCGACGGGAACGGCGACCGCCCGTGGATGGAGCGTCGGCGAGACGTACGCGGGCAATTCGATCGAGCCGTGCGGCGACGTCAGCCTGACCACGTCGCCGCCGGCGATGCCGAGCTTCGCCGCCGTCTCCGCCGCGATCTCCACCCACGGGTCCCAGACGGCCTGGGTCATCGTGTCCGGCGCTTCCTGGAGCCAGGCACGACTGGCGCCCCGCCCGTCGTAGAACCGGAGCGACGGGTAGGCGAGGAGCGCGAACCCGTCCGCCTCGCCTTCGAGCTTGGCAGGCGTCACGTCCGCCGGAGCCACGCGCGTACTCACGACGACCGGCGCCGGCTCCTTCCAGACGCCGCCCTGGCGGAGCGTCGCTGCCCACCCGTCCCGGACGAGAGGCTCCCACGTCGCTCTGAGATACCGCTCGAAGGTCGCCCAGGGCAGCGGCCCCTTTCCCTCCTCGCTCCGGAGCACGGCGCGGCCGATCGCAAGGAACGTGTCGCCCATCGGCCGTGAGTCGCGCACGGGCGACATCGTGGGCTGCATGAGCCCGCTGACGCCCTCGCGGGGCGAGTAGTCGCCCCACGACTCGAGCCAGTGCGTGTCGGGCAGCACGATGTGGGCGAGCGCCGTCGTCTCGTCGGGCTGGCTGGCGAGGCTCACGACGAGCCCCACCTTCTTCACGGCGTCGGCGAATCGGAGGCCGCCCGGGAGCGTGTAGGCGGGATTGACGCCGCTGCCGAGCAGCAGCATCTCGATTTCCCCCTTCGCCATCGCGTCGGCGAGCCGGACCACCTCCGCGTATGGCGTCACCTTGCCGAACGCGGAGTCGGGGCCGAAGCGCACGGTCTTGCCGACGTTGCCGGCGGCCGCGTTCAGGAGGTTGATCGCGACCTGAGTCGACGTGGCGTTCGAGCCCGTCACGGCCATCCCCCCACCGACCGCGAGACCGGGCCGGCCGTGGGCGAACACCTCGGCGACGTGCACGATCGTCTCGACGGGGACGCCGCTGTCGGCCGCGATCTTCTTCACGTCGATCGCGGCGACGGCCTCCGCGAAGCGCCGGTCGGCGAGCCGCTCGTCGACCATGACCTTGAGCATTGCGAGGGCCAGCTGCCCTTCGGTCCCGGGCGCGTTCCGCACCCACTCGTCGGCGTTCGACGCGGTCAGCGACTGCCGCGGCTCGACATGGATGAAGGTGCCTGCGCGCCCGTCGCGGACCGTGTGCATCCGCGCGAAGGTTCGCGCATAGTTCACGTTCGAGAGCCACGTCTCGAGGAAGTCGGCGCCGAAGGAGAGCACGACTTCGGCGTCCTCGAAGGCGAAATAGGGGATCGCGTCGCGCCCGAACGTGATCCGGTTCGCCGCGCGGAGCGCCTCATACGCGAACGGCTCGAACGTCACGCGCGGACGCGTGCCGAGCGCTTGCGTCCACTTGTCGAGCAGCGCGCCCAGGCTCGAGGTCTCGAGCTGGGTGACGAGCGCGATCGCCTGCCCCTTCGCGGCGCTCCGGAGGTCCGCGAGCTTGTCCGCGACGACCTTCTGCGCCGCGTCCCAGGGCACGGGCTTGAGCGCGGCGCCGTCGCGGAGGCGCGGACCGGTGAACCGGTCCGGATGGTAGAGTCCCTGGAGCGCCGCCTGGCCCCGCGCGCAGAGCGCGCCCTGGTTCACGGGGTGGTCGGGGTTTCCCTCGAGCTTCACGACGCGGCCCTCGCGGTTCTTCGCGATGACGCCGCAGCCGGCAGGACACTCGCGACACACGGTCGCGAACCACGCGGCGACGCCCGGCACGATCTGCTCGTTCGGCACGACCAGCGGCAGGATGGTCTCCGTCGCCCGCTGGCAGCCGCTGGCGGCGGCCGTGGCACCGCTCGCCGCGACGACCCGGAAGAAGTCTCGTCGGTTCATCATTTATCGGAGCTCCAGCTCGCGTCAGGGCGAGGGTGGCGAGTCACAGGCACGTCCGGCTCCGTCCGCTCGTCAGGGCGCGGGTGGCGAGTCACAGGCACGTCCGGCTCCGTCCGCTCGTCAGAGCGCGGGTGGCGAGTCACAGGCACGTCCGGCACCATCCGCTCGTCAGGGTGAGGGGGGCGAGTCACAGGCACGTCCGGCTCCGTCCGCTCGAGGGTGCGAGTGCGAGGCACGCCTGGCTCCGCTCTGCTCAATGGTGGCACGTGACGCAGTCGAGCGGCGCGTGTGCGTCCGCCGTCGCGTTCTGCCGCCGGTGGCAGTCGAGGCACCAGCCCATCGTGAGCGGCGGCGCGGCCGGCCGGAGCCCCACGAGGTTCAGCAGGTCGTTCGTCAGGCGCGGGCCGGTCACGGCGCCGAACGTCGTCATCGCCTCGACGGGTCCGTGGCACGTCTGGCACTTCACGTTTGCGCGCAGGTGTGCCTTGTGCGGGAAGTAGGTGAACTCCGGGAGCTTGTTCACGCGGACCCACGGGATCGGCTCCCCCCGCGCGTAGTAGTCCGCGAGCTTCTTCACCTCCGGCAGCGCCGCGCCCGCGATCTTGTGGCAGCCCATGCAGCGCGCGACCGACGGCAGGCCGGCGTATTCCGAGCGCCGCGCATCGCTGTGGCAGTATTGGCAGTCCATCTTGTACGTCTGCACGTGCAGGCTATGCGGGAAGGTGATCGGCTGGATCGAAGGCTTCGCGACTGCCGGCTGCCGGCTCCAGGACGAGACCGCCAGGAAGACCAGAATGGCGAGGAGCACAAGCCCCAGCGCTCCCACGCCCGTCCGCGCGCCCATCGGCAGTCGATCGCCCTCCGGGGGATTGAGTGATGCTTGCGAAGCCTATCACCCACCCCATACTGCGTCAACGTTTTCGCGGGTTCAGCGCGAAAGCGACGCGAGAGCGTCTGCGGCTGCCCGGGCCGCGAGCTCGAGGTCGGCCTCCGTGTGGGCGAGCGAGACGAACGCGGCCTCGAACTGCGAGGGCGCCAGGAACACGCCGCGCTCGCGCATCGCGTGGAAGTAGCGGGCGTAGCGCGCGGTGTCGGCCCGCTTCGCCGACGCGTAGTCGGTGACCGGGCCGTCGCAGAAAAACGCGGTGAGCATCGAGCCGACGCGGTTGACCGTGAGCGGGACGCGCGCCTTCCGGGCGCCCTCTCGGAGCCCGCGCTCGAGCAGGGCGCCGCGTGCGTCGAGCGTCGCGTACACGTCGGGCCCGCCGAGCTCGCGGAGGGTCGCCAGGCCAGCGGCGACGGCGAGCGGGTTCCCCGACAACGTCCCCGCCTGGTACACGGGGCCGAGCGGAGCCACCTGGCCCATGAGTTGCCGCGCGCCGCCGTACGCGCCGACCGGCAGCCCGCCGCCGATGATCTTGCCGAGGCACGTGAGGTCGGGACGGACGCCGTAGAGCGCCTGGGCCCCGCCGTACGCCACGCGGAATCCCGTGATGACCTCGTCGAAGATCAGGAGCGCGCCGTGGGCGTGCGTGATCTCGCGGAGCCCCTCGAGGAAGCCCGGGAGCGGCGCCACGACCCCCATGTTGCCCGCGACCGGCTCGACGATCACCCCGGCGATCTCGTCGCCGCGCGCGCGAAAGAGCGCCCGGACGGCGTCGAGGTCGTTGAACGGCGCGGTCAGGGTGAGCGCAGCGAGCGGCGCAGGGACGCCCGCCGAGTCCGGGATCGAGAAGGTCGCGCCGCCCGACCCGGCCTTCACCAGGAGACTGTCGGCATGGCCGTGGTAGCAGCCGTCGAACTTGATCAGGAGCAGGCGGCCCGTCGCGCCGCGGGCCACGCGGATCGCGCTCATCGCGGCTTCCGTCCCCGAGCTGACCAGACGGACCAGCTCGATCGACGGATAGGCGGCGGTGATCGCCTCCGCCATCTCGACCTCGAGCGGCGTCGGCGCTCCGAAGCTCGTCCCGCGCCGTGCGGCCTCGCCGATCGCCTCGACCACCGTCTTCGGCGCGTGCCCCAGGACGAGCGGCCCCCACGAGCCGAGAAAGTCCAGGTACGAGCGGCCGTCCACGTCCCAGATGCGTGCGCCCTCGCCCCGCGCGACGAAGAACGGCTCGCCGCCGACACCCTTGAAGGCGCGCACGGGGCTGTTCACGCCGCCGGGGATGAGCCGCGTCGCCGCCTCGAACAACCGCTTCGAATCGCTCATGTCGCGTGTCTCCCGGAGCTCGGCTCCGATACTGCGAGGTCGACCGGCAGGAAGTCGCCCCGCGCGGCGTCCCAGCGGAAGGCGGCGACCGAATCCACCCGCCCGCGCATCACCGACGTGACGAGGTAGGCGGCGCCCGGATACAGCGGTTCGTCACCCATGAGCGCCTGGCGCCTGTCCGTTTCGGAGAAGTACGCGCCCGCGTCGACGTGCGAATGATAGATGACCGCAACCGAGAACCCGTCGCCCTCCAGGCGTCCGATGCGCAAGAGGTCGGCGGGGTCGATGGAGTACGCGGTCCGCGCGTCGCGCGGGTGGCGCACCGGGTCGCTGGCGTGGAGATCGTTCTGCGCGTTACGGCACCGCACGACGCGCCGCTCGGCGCCCCGCGTGACGATCACGCCGCACGACTCGTGGGGGTACTCCTCGCTCGCCTGGCGGCGGATCGCCGCGAGCTCCTCCGGTGTGAGGATCATCGGCCGCCCGCCAGGGCGGGGATGATCGCCACCTCGTCCCCGTCCTTGAGCGGCGTGGCGAGCCCGTCGAGCGATTCGATCGCCTCGCTGTTCACATAGATGTTGACGTGGTGGTGCACCTCACCGCCCTCGCCGCGCACGAGCCCCTTGAGGCCCGTGAAGGTCCCCTCGAGCTCGTCGAGGAGTCCGCCGACGGTCTTCGCCGACGCCTCGAGGCGATCGCGGTTGTTCGTCGCCCGCCGGAACGGCGTCGGGATATATACGGTCACCGCCATGCTGTCCTCCGCTCGGCTCGCACGACCCGTTCACAGACTCGCCTCGCGGCGCGCGTCGCCGAGCCTCCGCGGCCGCCGCTCGGCTCGCACGACCCGTTCACAGACTCGCCTCGCGGCGCGCGTCGCCGAGCCTCCACGGCCGCCGCTCGGCTCGCACTACCCCTGGCTCAAATACCGCTCGCCGGTGTCGGGCAGCACGGTCACCACGAGCTGCTCGGGGGGGAGCTCCGCGGCGACGGCGCACGCGGCGAACGCCGCGGCGCCGGCGGAGACGCCCACGAGCAAGCCCTCCTCGCGCGCGAGCCGTCGCGACCACGCGATCGCGTCTTCGTCGCGGACCACGACGATCCGGTCGATGACACTCCGGTTCAGGACGCCGGGCACGAAGGATGCTCCGATCCCCTGGATCGAGTGGGGCCGCGACCTGCCGCCCGAGAGCACGGGCGACTTCGCCGGCTCGACGGCGATCACTCGGGCCCCGGGGAGCTTCTGCTTGAGCACCTCACCGACACCGGTCACCGTGCCGCCGGTACCGACGCCCGCGACGAACGCGTCCAGGTGCCCGCCGACGGCGTCCAGAATCTCCAGCGCCGTGGTGCGCCGGTGCGCCTCGGGGTTCGCCGGGTTCTCGAACTGCTGGGGCATGAAGTAGCCCGGGTGCTCCCGGCAGAGCTCCTGGGCCGCGTAGACCGCGCCGGTCATGCCCTCGATCGCGGGCGTCAGATGGAGCTCGGCACCGAACCGCGCGAGGAGCCGCTGGCGCTCCACACTCATGTCGTCGGGCATCGTGAGAATGAGCCGGTAGCCCTTCACCGCGGAGGCCATGGCGAGCCCGATGCCCGTGTTGCCGCTGGTGGGCTCCACGATCGTCGAGCCCGGCTTGAGGCGGCCTTGCTGCTCTGCGGCATCGAGCATCGCCACGGCGATCCGGTCCTTGACGCTCCCGCCCGGATTGACCGACTCGAGCTTCGCGACGACGCTCGCACCGCCCGGCTTCGGAAGCCGGTTCAGGCGGACCATCGGCGTGTGGCCGATCAGCTCCAGCACCGACGATGCGATCTTCGGTCGCGGCGTCATATGTGGTACATCGCACGCACCGCGCTGCGGCGCGCCTGCGCGCGGGCCGCGAGGTCGCCGAATGTCACGCGGTCGACGACCTCTGAGACCGCCTTGCCGATCTCCTCCCACAGCTCACTGAGCTCGTACGTCTCGTCGCCGTTCCGCCCGCCGGTCCGCCGGCGCGCCTCGAGCGGCGCCTGAGAACCCTCGACGGCACGCAAGACGTCTCCCACGCTGATCTCCTCGGGAGGTCGCGTCAGGTGGTAGCCTCCCGAGGCACCCCGCTTCGAGCCAAGCAGCCCGGCGCGCTTCAGCGCCAGCAGGACGTGCTCCAGATAGCGCTGCGGGATCGCCTGCCGGACAGCGATGTCCTGGATCGGGACGAGCCCGTCCCCACTGCGGAGCGACAGATCCAGCACCGCCTTGATCGCGTACTCGCCCTTCGCCGAGATCCGCATCGGTCAGCGCGCCGTCCCGGGCTCCGCTCGCCCCGGGCGGCGGCGGGCCTCACCGAACCACAGACTCGCCTTGGCCGGCGGGGCCACAATCATAGACTCGCCTCGCACGGCGGGGCCCCAGCCCCGCGACCTGCTGCGGCTCGCACTACCCTTCGTAGACTCGCCTCGCACGGCGGGGCCCCAGCCCCGCGACCTGCTGCGGCTCGCACTACCCTTCATAGGCTCGCCTCGCACGGCGGGGCCCCAGCCCCGCGACCTGCTGCGGCTCGCACTACCTCGCACTGCCGCGCTCCAGGAGCCGCGCCGCCTCGCGCGCGAAGTAGGTGATCACCACATCGGCGCCCGCCCGCCGGATCGCGACGAGGGCCTCCAGCATGGCGCGCTCCTCGTCGAGCCACCCGAGCCGGCCCGCCGCCCGGATCATCGAGTACTCGCCGGAGACCGAGTAGGCGGCCAGGGGCACGCCGAACTCGGCCTTCGCGCGCGAGATGATGTCCAGATACGGCAGCGCGGGCTTGACCATGACGATGTCCGCGCCCTCGTCGAGGTCGAGCGCGATCTCGCGCAGAGCCTCCAGCGCGTTGGCCGGGTCCATCTGGTACGAGCGCCGGTCGCCGAACTGCGGCGCCGAGTCGGCGGCCTCCCGGAAAGGCCCGTAGAAGCTCGAGGCGTACTTCGCCGAGTAGGCCAGGATGGGCGTGTCGGCGAAGGTCGCCTCGTCGAGCGCCTCGCGGATCGCGCCCACGCGGCCATCCATCATGTCCGACGGCGCGACCATGTCGGCGCCCGCCTCGGCTTGCGAGACCGCGACCCGCGCGAGCAGCTCGAGCGTCGGATCGTTGCGGATGCTCCCCCCCTCGACGATCCCGCAGTGGCCGTGGCTCGTGTACTGGCACAGGCACACGTCGGTGACGACCAGGAGATCGGGCACGACGTCCTTCACCGCACGGACCGCCTGCTGGACGATGCCGTCCTCGGCGTAGGCCTCGGAGCCCCGCGGGTCCTTCTCCGCCGGCACGCCGAAGAGGAGCACCGCGGGAATCCCCATCCCCGCGGTGTCCTTGACCTCCTTGACCAGCTCGTCGATGGACAGCCGGAACTGGCCCGGCATGGACGCGATCGGCTCGCGCACGCCGCGCCCGTGGACCGCGAAGAGCGGGTAGACCAGGTCGTCGACGGCCAACGCCGTCTCACGCACGAGCGTGCGCAGCAGGGGCTTCTCCCGGAGCCGCCTCGGACGGAACATCGCATGTGCCATCACGCACTCCTCCTGCTCCGGCGCCCCGCGCGTGTCGGGACCCGGGAAAAGTAGTCGGCGAGCGCCCGCGCGAGCGCCGGAATCGTGTACTCGCTCGGCATGACATCGGTTGTCAGACCGTACTCGGCCGCCGTGGCCGCCGTGATCGGGCCGATGGAGGCGATGGTCACGCGGCCGCGCCAGGCGCGGCGCTCCTCCTCGGTGAAGAGCTCGGCGAAGTTGCGCGCGGTGGACGAGCTCGTGAACGTCACGGCGTCGATCGCGCCCGCGGCGAGCGCCTCCCGCAGGCGGCCGGCGCCGTTCTCGACGCGCCGGGTCTGGTAGGCCGGCACCTCGGTTACCGACGCCCCGAGCCTCCGGAGCTCGACCACCAGCACATCGCGCGTCTCCTTCGCGCGCGGCAGCAGCACCCGGTCGCCCGGCGCCAGCGCCCCTCGCAGCCGCTCCACGAGCGCTTCGGCGCGGTACTCGTCCGGGACCACCTCTACGCGCACGTCGTGCTCGGCCAGCGCCTCGGCCGTCGCCGGGCCGATCGCGGCGACGCGCTTGCGCCCGACGGCCGCCCAGCCGAGCCCGCGCGCGGAGAGCCGGCGATCCACCATCACGACACCGTTCACGCTCGTGAAGACCACCCACGTGAACGTGTCGAGCGCGTCGAGCGCCGCGTCGAGCGGCTCCCAGGACTGGGGCGGCTCGATCGCGATCGTCGGCGCCTGCAGCACGCGCGCGCCGGCCTCCTCGAGGAGCTGCACGAAGCGCTGGGCCTGCGGGGCCGCCCGGGTGACGACGATCGTCCGCCGCTGGAGCGGGCGCGTTCCGCCGACTCGCGTCACCCTATTCACAGACTCGCCTCGCCTACGGCTGCGGCTCGCACTACCACCGCCACCTCACACCCTCAGCGCGGTCACGGTGGCCGCGCCTCTGGCGAGCAGCGTCTCGGCGAGGCGTCGCCCCAGGTCCTCGCTCTCGAGCGGCGTCCCGCTCTCCGCGCCGCGGAGCACCCGCCGACCGTCCTCGCTCGCCACGAACGCCGTCATGCGCAGGCGCGCCCCGTCCAGCACCGCGTGGGCCGCCATCGGCGTGTTGCACGAGGCGCCGAGCCGGCCGAGGTACGCGCGCTCGGCGAGCGCGCAGACCCGCGTGGGGGCATGGTCGATACGCTCGATCCACGCGCGCGTCGTCCGGTCGGCGGCGCGCATCTCGACCGCGACGATCCCCTGCCCGACGGCGGGCACGAAGACCGTCGGGTCCAGCGGCCACGCGTACCGGGGCGTGAGCCCGAGACGGCTCAGGCCCGCGGCGGCGAGGATCAGGGCGTCCCAGGGTCCGCTCTCGAGCTTCCTCACGCGCGTGTCCACGTTGCCTCGGATCGGCTCGAGGACGAGGTCGGGCCGGAGTGCCCGCGCCAGGGCACGCCGGCGCGGGCTCGACGTCCCGACCACCGCCCCCGCCCGCAAGTCCTCGAAGGGCGCCCCCGACCGGCTCACCAAGACGTCACGCGGATCCTCGCGTTCGGTGAACGCCCCGAGCGTGAGCCCCGCAGGCAGCTCGGCGGGAAGGTCCTTGAGACTGTGGACCGCGCCGTCGATGTGTCCCTCGCGCAGCGCCTCCTCGATCTCCCCGACGAACAGGCCCTTGCCCCCGACCGCGGCCAGATGCGCGTCGACCAGCCGGTCGCCCTCGGTCCGCATCGGGACGACCTCGACGTCTGCGCCGAGCGCGCGCAGGCGAGCCGCCACGGCGCGGGCCTGCGCCAGCGCGAGCGGGCTCCCCCGCGTGCCGAGCTTCATTGGAGCGAGCTCCGCGAGGCCGCTACACTTCGTGGGTGGCCCGAGCAAGGCGCAACCCGGCTCCGTTCCCCGGGCGCCATCGTGTTGCGGACCCCCGGGGCCGGTAGACGGCGTGGGTGGCGGGCTGTGGGTGCAGCGTGGCCCCGTGCCGCCAAGGCCCATCGCATCATCGTCACCCGCCTTACCATCGCGTCAAGAGCCCCCACGATCATCTCCTGCCAAGGCCGAAGAGCTCGTGGACGAGCTCGAGCCACGAGCGGCTCGAGCCCGCGCGCGAGGATTCGCGCAGCTTGTTGATCGGCGCGTGCAAAATCTTCTTCACGATCGCCGACGAGAGCATCTCGATGGTCTCGCGCGTCTCGGCCGTCGCGCCCGGCAGCCGTGCCAGCGCCTTCCGTACCTCGCCGACGCGGATCTCCTCGAGCCGCTCGCGGAGCGAGACGATCGTCGGAATCACTTCGACGTCGCCCCGGCGGGCGAGGAACTTCGCCACCTCGCGCTCGACCAGCGCCTCCGCGCGCTGCGCTTCCCGGAGCCGCTCGCGGATGTTCGCCTCGACGACCTGCTTCAGGTCGTCGATGTCGTAGCAGTACACGGCGTCGAGCGTGTTCACGCTGCCCTCGACGTCGCGCGGCACCGCGATGTCGATGAAGAACAAGGGTCGCGCGCGCCGTCCGTGCATCACCCGCTGGACCATCGCGCGCGTGACGACCGGCTCGGGAGCGCCCGTCGAGGTGATCACGATGTCCACCCCCGCGAGCGCCGCCTCGAGCTCGGCGAACGGCACCGCCGCGCCCGAGAGCGCCCGAGCCATCTCCTGGGCGCGCTGCCACGTCCGGTTGGCGACGTAGATCGGGAAGGCCCCGTGCTCGACGAGATGACGCGCCGCCAGCTCGCCCATCTTGCCGGCGCCGACGAGAAGGACGGCCCGGCCGCCGAGCCCTGCGAAAATCTTCTTCGCGAGCTCGACGGCGGCGAACGACACCGACACCGCATGGCGGGCGATCTCCGTCTCGCTCCGGACTCTCTTGCCGACGGCGAACGCCTGGGTGAAGAGCGTGTGGAGCGCCGGCCCGACGGTCTCGCACGCCTGGGCGAGGGCAAACGCGTCCTTCACCTGACCCAGGATCTGGGGCTCGCCGATCAGCATCGAGTCGAGGCTCGCGGCGACCCGAAAGGCGTGGCGCACGGCGTCGTCGTCCACGTGCGTGTACAGGAGCGGCTCGATCGACGCGTGGCTGAGGCCGCGGTGGCGGCAGAGGTGGCGGAACACGACGGCCCGCGCCTCGCCCGGCGCCTCGGCGACCCCGTACACCTCGACCCGGTTGCACGTGGAGAGGATCAGCGTCTCCTGCACGGCGCCGGTGGCCGCGACGTCGCGCAGGAGCTCCCGGAGCTTGTCCTCCTCCACCGCCAATTGCTCGCGCAGCTCGACGGGCGCGTTCTTGTGCGAGAGCCCGGCGACGAACAGCGTCATCGACGCTCCTTGCGTGACGGCATCCGTCGGCGCGCCATCTAGGAGCCGTGCCTCCCCGGCAGGAACAGCCCGGCGCCCAGCGTGAGCACGAGCGTCGCGAAGCCGATGATCGCGAAGTACGCCGCGCGCCGCCCGCGCCAGCCCGCGGCCGCACGCCCCGCGAGCGTCCCCGCGTAGATCACCCAGGCGACGAACGACAGGAGCGCGAGCGGATCGTAGGCGAAGACGCTTCCCCACGCGCGGCCGGCCCAGAGGACGCCCAGGATCAGGCCCGTGGTGAGGAAGGGGAATCCGAGCGCGAGGGTGCGATAGGTCAGCCGGTCCAGCGTCTCGAGGTCAGGCAGCCGGTAGTAGAGCTTGCCCGGACGCTTCGCCTTGAGCTGGCGCTCCTGGAGCACATACATCAAGGCCCCGGCGAAGTTCAGGACGAATGCCGCGATGCCGAGCAGGACCAACCCGATGTGCACCCAGATCCATGCGCCGCCGAGCGCGCGCTCGATGCCGGGAATGGCGAGCGGTCGGGTCGTCGTCGAGTTGATGCCAAACACGAGGACGACGGGCAGGACGAACGCGCCCAGAACCTTGACGCCGTACTGACGCTCCACCCAGAGAGCCCACAGCACCGCAACCCACACCGCCACCGACACGGCCTCGCTCAGGCTGCCGAGCGGCGGCCGGCCCAGCCGGACGGCGAGGGCGAGAAGCGACACAGCGTGGAGGACCCAGCCGGCGATCGTCGCTACGGACGCGAGCCGATGGAGCCACTCCTCCCGCTGGACCAGATAGGCGAGCGAGAGCCCCGTGGCGGCGATGTAGCCGAAAATCGCTAGATCGAGCAGAGTCGGGTACATGGCGTCAAAAACGGTAAATGCAGCGAGAGTTTACCACATTTCCGATGCTGATTTGCCCAACGCGAGTCAGGGGCGTCGGGCGAGCTGGATCAGCGAGGCGATGGGGCGCCGGTATCCCTCGCGAAGGGCGACCATGTCGAAGTGGGGTGAGCCCCAGTCCTCGACGAGCGCCGAGCCGGCGTTCCAGCGTATCCGCCGGTCGAGCTCTTTGACGTACACCCTGCACTGCCTGCACGCGGAGATGAAGTAGCCTTCCTCCCTCTCCTCCGCCTCGAGACGTACGAGATCCTTTGCGGACTGCGCGCCGCAGAACGGGCAGCGCAGTCGGGGAAAGACCCAGCCCCCGCCGCACACGTGGCACGCGAGCCGTCGCTGGCCGGTGTCGGTCAGGTCGCCGAAGCCCGGCGGCGCGCCGCAGAAGGGACAGACGCCGAGATCCCAGTGACGCTCGGCGAGATGGACCCGGCAGGCGGCGAAGTACCGATCGAGCACCGGGCGTAGCGCGCCGCACGCCAGGAAACTCACGGACTCGGCACGGACACCGAGATCCGCAGACAACGAGGCGAGCCCGATGCGTCCCGGCGCCGGAAGGAATGCCGTCGGGCCGATCTCACCCCGGTCCCATGCCTCGGCGAGCCTCCTCAACTCCTCCTCGGGCTCACCAACTGCCGCCAGGAAGTCGAGAGAGGAACCGAGGAGATCCTCTATATCTTGAGGGTGTATAGATAGTGGGCCCTCAGAGAGTAGAGGAACCCCGCGGCGCCAGCGCTCCTCGCACTCCGCGGCCGTCCACGTGAGCGGCGCCACCCGCTCCGTCGGCCATTGCGCCCAGGCGTCCAGCAGGGGGAGGTACGGCGCCAACGGCTCGCGAAAGGTCGGCCGGCGCGTCAGGAGGTCGCGCCACTCCTCGCGGAGCTTCGCGTAGCTCAGGTCGCCTGACCGGCGGCGATGATCACGTACTTGACGACGAACCCGCCCACCAGGATGAGGACAGAGACAAGCGCCGTCATGGCCGGCGCCGTCTTCCGGATGACGCCCGCGAACTGGAGCGCCAACGGCACCACGATCCCGATGACGACCGCCCCTAGCCAGAACGGGACACCATACGGTCCGGCGACGAGGTGTGACAGCGAGCGGGCGATCCCGGCGGAGCCCGACGTGGAAACCGTCAGCATGAACAGCGCCAGCGCAGCGAGTTGCACGATCAGCGCGAACGCGGTGAACCGCATGAGCCGCGAGAGCGCGTCGCCCCGCTGCCCGCCGGAGAGGCTCAGGACGAAGGCGATGGCCGCGCCGCCTGTCGATGCGCCGATGGCGAGGAACAGGGCGCCCAGCCAGTGAGCCCCGATGAACAGCGGGCGTGCCGTGGCGCCGAGGAGGACCCCGGGGTAGGCGGCGAGGAAGAACCCGAAGAGCCCGCCGATGACGCCCACGACGACGCGGAGGGTCCGCATGCTCCGGCCGCCCCGGCCCTCGAGGAAGACGTCCAGCGCCGCGAGGAACGCGAAGAGGCTGAACCCGAGCAACGCCCACGCGCCCGCGTTCATCGGCGAGAAGGGCTTGAGGTGGAACGGGCCGATGGTGATGGCGTCCATGCCGATGGCGTCGGATGGCTTGGCCACCATCAGCATGTGGAGAAACCGCGTCGGGAGGCCCAGGTCCACGGTCAGCAGAACCGGCCCGGGAATCACGGCCAGGAACGCGACGTAATACCCGATCCGGACGATATCGCGGTAGCGCTCGCGGTCGAGGAGGTTGGCGACCGTGGCGATCACGAACGCCCCACCCGCCATCCCACCGAGGAAGAAGTAGACGTCGATCAGGGCCGGCCAGTCCGCGCTCTTGAGGAGACCGGGTTCCATCACGCGTCCCCCTGCCCGCCCCGCCCCCTGAACGCGACCAGCGCGCCCAGCCCGACGATCAGGGCGGAGCCGATCGACAGGAGCGAGTCGACGACGACGTTCTTCTGCGGGAGCTTGGGCTTCTCGGGGAGCCCGTAGATCGACGGCTTGCCGAGGAGCAGGAAGAACGCGTTGAGGCCGCCCAGGTCACCCGCCGTGTCCTCGCCGTAGAGCCGGGCGTCCTTGTAGCCGAGCGTCTTCAGCTCGTCGACCCGCTTCCTGGCGACGACCGCCAGCTCGTCGCGAAAGCCGAACTTGATCGACTGGGTCGGGCACGCCTTCGCGCAGGCCGGCCCGAGGCCGTTGTGGATCCGGTCGTTGCAGAAGGTGCACTTCGTCGCGGTACCGGTGTCGTGGTTGAACGCCACGACGCCGAACGGACAGGCAGACACGCAGTACCGGCAGCCGTTGCAGATGTCCTGGTTGATGTTGACGGTCCCGTACTCCGTTCGATAAATCGCGCCCGTCGGGCACGCCTCGAGACAGCCGGCCTGGGCGCAGTGCTTGCACACGTCGGACATCATGTGCCACTGCTTGATCTGCCCCTTGTCGTCGGTCTCCTCGAAGAACCGCACGAGCCGGTAGGTCTTGTCCGTGAAATGGTGATGGTTCTGGTACGTGCCCGTCCACTCCGGCTCCTCGGGCGCGAGCTGGTTCCACTGCTTGCAGGCGACCTGGCAGGCGCGGCACCCGATGCACAACGACACGTCCGTGAACATCGCGAGCGTGCGTGCCATCGCTACGCCTCCTTCCGGACGTTGCAGAGGAGGGCTTTCGACTCCTGGATGAACGTCGTCGGGTCGCCGAGGCTCGCGACCAGGTCGTTCGTGACGTCACC